>ENA-OWON01000141-OWON01000141.1-gut-metagenome-genome-assembly--contig:-NODE-141-length-45346-cov-8.612627_pt1 | contig 45346 bp, 33 predicted proteins | sample MGYA00248257_ERZ651798 | MGnify/ENA primary metagenome ERZ651798 (study PRJEB26908, sample SAMEA4031708) | gut metagenome | biome: gut; feature: normal infant; material: stool | place: China | collected 2015... | reverse complement strand
CTCTTTTCTCTCATTTTTTTTTCTTTTTTTTTTTTTTTTTTTTCATAAAAAAACCCAACAAAACCCCCCCCCTTTTTGTCTCCTTGCCCCACTAAACTCCGTCCCTATTTGGCTCCCCTTACCGCTTGAAGAGCGTCAAAATGTTTTGACCATCTTTGTACTCATAAGAAATTTCATCCATTATCTTTTTCACCATAAAGATTCCAAGACCGCCGATTTCACGTTCTTCCAGCGGTAAACTAATATCCGGATCTGCTTTTTCTCTAGGATCATATGGACGTCCATTATCTGTAAACTGCAAAATCACCTGATTATTTGTCGAAGCACATCCGGCCTTAACGCTGGTTGCACCACTATAATAAATAATATTAGATAAAATTTCATCCACAACTACATTGATCTGCAAAATTGTTTTTGCCGGAACTTCTGCCTCGGAAAGAATTCTGTCAAAAAATTCTGTCACCTCCGGCAGTTTGTCCAAAGATGGTTCAATTTTGATTTCTTTCAAATCCGGCAGCGTGTTTTTTATTTCGAGACACAGCATGGTAATATCATCAAACTGCTCCGCTTCGCCAGCAAAGGATTTCACATCTTGATGTACTGCTTCTAACAGCTGACTGCATGAACCTGTCTTAGCTGTATTAAGAGCAGCTACCATTCTGTCTGTTCCATATAACGTATTAGACAAATTGATTGCTTCCGGCACACCATCCGTATAAACAAAGAGCCTGTCACCTGCATTCATTTCCAGCTCGTATTCCTTATATCGAATATCCTCCATACCAGCCAGTACAAATCCATGTTTATCTTTGTAAAGTTCAAATTCTCCGTCTTTACGCATAATCACCGGATATTCATGCCCTGCATTTGCACATATCATTTTTCCGGTAGATATTTCCAGAATACCAAGCCAGACGGTTACAAACATTTCAGCATCGTTATTTTCACAAAGCTGATTATTCACTTTTTCTAACACTTCTTTCGGAGACAATCCGCTCTGTGTCGCTGATTTGATCAACGTTTTTGAAATCATCATAAACATTGCCGCCGGAACACCTTTACCGGATACATCTGCCATTACCATTGCTAAATGATCATCATCCACCAGGAAGAAATCATAAAAATCACCGCCGACTTCTTTTGCAGGAGTCATAGATGCAAAAATATCAAATTCATGCCGATCAGGAAATGCCGGAAAAATACATGGAAGCATGGATTCCTGGATATGTTTTGCAACATCTAATTCCGCTCCGATACGTTCCTTCTCAGCAGTTATTTTAGAGAGGTTTGATATATAATTTTGAATCTCCTCCAACATAAAATTAAAGGAATCACTCAAAGACTCTATCTCATCTCCGGTCTTGATTTCTATACGTTGATTTTCAAAATTGTTCGTCTCTGTGATTTCCTGTGTGAAATCGGTAAGCTTGCCAATCGGTTTTGTCACCATCTTTCTGACGAAGAAAATGTACGCGACAATAATCAAACCAATAATTGCAAAAGAAATCAGCAGCATATTGGTCAGCACGGAAATTAAGTATGCCCTTACTTCACTCATATCAAGTATATACTGAATTTCTGCGATCGCATTTCCCGATTCATCGAGGATAACCGATACCCCCGTGTAGTTGTATCCATAATCATTATCCGTGACAAGTGGTTTATCAAGTCCCTTATTTTCCGCATATCTTTGCCAGATGGTGATATACTTCTCCATATCTGCCGGGTCGTCCGGATTTGCCGCATCAACATAAAGGATATCGCTTCCGTAAGGAATCTGATTTGCAGGATCATCTCCCATTTCTTCGACCATAGCGTCAATATAAAAACAAACACTATCTTCATCCGGAACTACGAGCGAAAGAAATGTAACATTACCATCTTTTTTCAGCTGGTTGAAAAGTTTGCACATTTTCTGATACTCCGGCGTCTGATTTCCGCCGTCAGAGAGAATTGTTTTTACATCTTCCACATCGATCATCGCAGCTATTGCATTACAGTTTGTCATCACACGATTCGCACACATTTCCTCAAGGTAGGATTTCGACGTTGCATAACTAAAAAGTGATGTTGCAATTGTAAGTATCAAGCCTACAATCCCCAGTGAAATGATAAATTTGGGCAAAAGTTTAATTTTCATCCTCATCCCTCCTAAAGTAATTTGTAATAAATTTCCGCATCGCAGCTGCATCTTCCTTTGCAATGAGGACAGATTAATTCCATATCATCGTACCAAATTTTTTTCGCTTCCGTTAAATAGTCGAACTGACACTTTGCAAGCGTTTTCCCTAATGGGAGAATTCCCCCAGGCTTCCAACAGACAATAAAGGTAATGTCTATATCAGCCTTTTTCATTTCCTTCAAAATAAACTGCATCATTTCTACCGCAAGTTCATTTCCCCGATATTCCCTCTTGATTCCTACAGACTGTATCTTTCCCACTTTTTTATCGGAATTAGAATACACCTCACGAAATACATTTATATCTAATTTTGAGTATTTTGCTATCTCTTCTTCATTTGTAAGAAAATAATAAATATACCCAATTGTTTCATCCTTTTCGTTTTTCAGTAAATAGAAAAATTTTTCTTGATCATTAAGCGTTGCGGCAATTTCCTCTTTTGGATAAAGATTCTTTCCCACACATTCATCGCTCAAAAAACTCGCTTCCTCAATTTCTTCTTTTTTCAGTGGTCTAAGATAAAATCTCATTCCATTTTCAAGAGTAATTGTATACATTATTCACCGCCTTTCGTACATGTCAATAGTTTAATTCCCATTGAGATTGTTGATTTCTTCTGCAGAATTAGACGTTTTAAAGTCTTATAATAACAATCCAGCCATTCTGCCCACGATTTATATTCTTCATTCTCCGGCTCTGACTCTAAAAGTAATAATACATCCTCCGAGAGATAGCTAAAAAAAGTGCTAAAGATTGCTTTTTTCTTTTCACGTTCTCTTCCTGATGCCGAAACACAATCGTGCCAGACACAGATATTTTCATAGCCGCACTCTGGAAGTATGCTACAAATACTTGCTCCTACCTCGCGGTTGCCTGAATATTTATCTTTTTTCAATATTTTCAAAAACTCACCAAGCAGCCCTTGTTTATCATGGCTCAAATAGGAAGCCGAATCATTTGCCTCGATAATAACTAATTTTCCTTCTGTTTTCAGAAATGGACGAATGGATACAAGTAATTTATTTACATCACCTAAGTGCATTAAAACAAAAGAAAGATAGATCACATCAAATCCATCTATCTGTTCTATCTTCATTATGGTGCGAAGTTTTTCTGCAAAATCCTCCGCTTCCACATCAAACGCATAGAACGAAAATTTTTCATCGCCATAGGATTGTTGCGCTTTCGTGGCAAGTTTCTCATTATATTCCAGTCCAATCACACGTGATACTGCCTCTGAAGAAAAACGTTCCACTGTTTTCATTCCATCGTTACATCCGATATCAAGCACAGCCAAATTTTGTCTTCCAGAAAAAATCTGATTAAAAACAGGAGTCTCATAGCACGCCAGGAGGTTATTTTGAACACGTAGTCTTTCCATTTCTGTTTTTTCCTGAAAAACAAGCTGATTTTGCACCACTGTTCCTCCTTAAATAATCAAATATAAGTTATTAAATATCATTTTCCGCTGATAATCGCAGTATTTTGTTTTCTTTTGAATAAGCTTTAATACACCTGCATCTATCTCGTCCCCATCTGACTCAAACGGATTATACAGACTGACATTGTCACGGATACGAAGAATATAATCGCCGTCCTTTTCCAGCAGTTTGATTGAAATATAATGCTCCTTGTTCGACGCACTTCTGTTACTAAGTCCATATTTAATGATATTAAGCAGAAGCTCTTCACAAATAAAGTTGATGACAAATGCCTGCTTTATTCCAATTTTCCACTCCTCACAAATCCGTTCAAGGTCTTCGGATATCTGTGTCATGCTTTCCTTCTCTATACGATAACTACACTCTATACATTTTCCTGTCATTCCGTATTTTTCTGACACATATTTCTTAGATGAACGGAATATATATACAATAACAATCCCCAGTGTACAAAAAATTTCTGTACATACATAAGAAGCTGAAAGACCGACAATATTTTCTCTTGGGATCAATATTGTACCAATCGCAAGCAACAGGAAACAATTTCGAAGTACAGACATCGCCCCTGCAAGTTTCGCTCTTTCAATGGATTGCCAGAATGCTGTAATGATCATATTAATTCCCATAAATACCATACTAAGTGCAAATAACCGCATTGCCATAGAAGCATTTTCAACAGCACCTATATCTCTGATGCCAAAAAATTTTAAAATAAGATTTGAAAATACTGCACAGAGGGTTGCAAGAACACCGCCACTGAAAACAGCAACTATCAATGCTTTTCTAAGTACAATAAAAATACCGTCCACATCCGATTCGCCCACGAAAAATGACGTTACCGTTGCGAGTGCTCCCGATGCACCTTCAAATATGCCTGCCGGAATTGTGCTGACTGTATAAATTACGCCATAAATGGCGACATAAAATGCTCCTGATTCGCCACCATATCTAAGAAGCAGTGTATTAAACACCAACATAACAACCGCACCGAAAATATTTGCAGCCCCCATACCAAACCCATTGTATACAAATTTCCAGACGTCTGAAATTGATGGGCAAGCCAATCGAAGCTTTAATAATCTGTCTTTTTTTATAAAATGAATCAACAACACAAGAACGCCTAATGTCTCTGCAATGCAAAGAGATGCAGATGCACCAATAATCCCTATCCCTAGCACCTTCATAAAAAATAAATCCAGAGAAAGATTTGTCAGAATTACAACAGCTGATGCGACAGCTGCAAGCTTAGGATCACTGTCCGTGCGAACAGATACCGACAAAATATGGTACATTACAAATATAGGAGCTGACCACATGACCACTGTAAGATACTGTTCTGCCAGAGGATAAAGTTCTTTGGTTACTCCTAAGAAAGAAAAATACGCGTCCTTAAAAAAAATCGGACAAAGACACAACACACCAATAATAAGCCCCACTCCAAGCTGGGAATGAAACACACGATTTGCCGTGTGAACATCTGATGCTCCCAGCAGTCTGCCAATCTGTACATTTGCACCTACCCCTATCGTAATGCCAAACAAAGCATACAACAAAAAGACTGGTGTAGAAATATTTGCAACAGCCAGACCTTCTGCTCCCACCAGATTGCCTACAAGGGCCGCATCCACAATCGTGCAAATTGTTATTGCAAGAGACGCACAAATGCCCCATATCAGAAAATATCTATATGCGTCACTCGCAAATTTTGTATCCATAAGCACCTCACAAATTCTCTAATCTGTAAAATCCTATTCCTCATTTTCTCTTTTACAAAAGCTTTACTCAATTGTTAAAATATCAGAAAATCCAGTAACTTCAAATATCTCAGAAATTGTTTCATTTGCATTGCGTACTATCATCTCACCTTGCTTATTCATTATCTTTTGCGCTGTAAGAAACACGCGAAGTCCTGCGGATGAAAGATATTCCAAATCAACAAGGTCCAATATCAGCGTTTCCGCACCATCTATATTCTGTTTCAGCTCTGCTTCAAACTGAGGAGCCGTAGTTGTATCTAATCGTCCTTGGATAGCAAAAATCAATTCGTTTCCATTTTTTGTTTTCTTTATTTCCATAACCGTTCTCTCCTTTTTCAGTATAATTATATTTATTTTAACATTTTTCTTGGCTAAAGCCAATAACCGGGACGAAGTTTTTAAGCCAACAGGGAAGCCAATAGGGACGGAGTTTCTGGCTTTTTTTGCTTGCAAAAAAGAGCCAGAAACTCCGTCCCTATTGGTCACATCTGATACTTTTTCAGATCCACCTTTCCATCTATAACCTCCACACCATCTTCTCTCAAAAGTTCTGCCTGCACATTCGCTCCGCCAAACGCAAATGCTCCGGCAAGCTCTCCTTTTGCATTCACGACACGGAAACATGGAATATGCTCCGGATCTGGATTCTTGTGAAGTGCATTCCCAACAGCCCTAGACATCTTTTCATTTCCTGCCATCTTCGCAACCTGACTGTAAGTTGCCACATGCCCTTGCGGAATCTTTTTCACAGCCTCATAAATCCTTTTCGTAGGGCTGTCTGTCACAAGGTCATAGCTCTCGCCGATCATCTGCTTAATATCCTTGTCCGGAACAGATCCATCCAGAATAATTGTATTCCAATGCTCTTTGTTCTGATGATATCCTGGAATTACCGATGGATATGCTGCACGCCAGAAATCTCTCCATCTAAAATCAGTCTTTACATTCAAGCAAATCTTTTCGTCTTTTTCATAGATCCACAAAAATATCTTTTTACTTGGCTTTACACGAATCACTTGCCATCGTTGGTCTTTGAAGGGTCTGTCTTCATAGCTGTCCTGAAAAGTCAGACCATAGGCAACTGCTTCCTCTCTTGTTTTCATCTTATCTCACCACTCTTTTTTTGTTTACTCTAAACATAAATTATATTTTCTAAAATGAACACCCCTTGGAGCAAAATTTGTCACCTATTAAAAATGTACACCACAAGGTGCACAATAAAAAAACAGGATTACTGTTCACTCTCGTGTCAATCACTACGCTGATTGGCACGGAGGATGCACGTTTTATCTTGAACGGCATCTCGCCCATCGCCAAAGGCGATTTAAAATGGTGAGATGCGTTGCTGGTCACAGGTACTGTGAACAGTAACAAAAACAGGAACAATCTCTGCTCCTGTTTTTGTTAACCATATTATATTCTTACAGCATAGCTCCAAAATCTGTTACAATTGCCTGTCCTGTAATCGCCTTTGATTCATCACTTGCAAAGAACAAAATTACATTTGCTACGTCTTCGGCTGTACAAGATGGTGTTCTAAGATTACTATGTGTTGACATCGCACCAATCATATCCGGATCAAGTGCTGCAGGGTTTGTTCCTGATGTCATTGGTGTAATAATATTTCCCGGGCAGATTGCATTACAACGAATACCTGTTGCCTGGAAACGAAGCGCTGTATGCTTTGTCACACCTACGATTGCTGCTTTTGATGCTACATAAGCAGCTCCACCACATCCCTTTACTCCGGCAATAGAAGCAACATTTACGATGGATGCTCCTGCCTGCATCTTCTGTGCTGCTGCACGCATGCAGCGCATAGTTCCTTTTTCATTCGTCTCTACGATACGATCAAGATCTTCATCTGAGAATCGATCGATTGGTTTCAGCCCTTCCTCAAGGATTCCTGCATTATTCACAAGAATATCTACCTTGCCATACTTTTCAATCACGAGATCCATCAGTCGCTCCGGATCCCCTTTCTTCGAGATATCTGTTGAAACAGCATAAACTTCTCCGCCTGCTGCCTTAATCTCTTCTGCTACTTTCTCCAATGCAGCCTCTCTTCTTGCTGTGATAACAACAGTTGCGCCTTCTTTAGCGAACATTTTTGCTGTTGCTTCTCCAACTCCTGAGTTACCTCCTGTAATAATAGCCACTTTACCTTTCAAACGATCCATTTCAAAGATCCTCCTTTGTTGTTATAGGTAAAATTATACAATTTTTCTTTCTGTTTTTCAATCTTTTTATATATATTCTATATTTGAATATAACATAAATACTTTACTGAAATTCTGCCCCCAAATTGCAAGCCTTAGTTATTTTCCATCCCCAGCGGCTCTAACCTCTTTCGGTGTCTTCCCATAATACTTCTCAAACAAATGATAGAAATGACTCACGTTCTCATATCCCACCTGCTGTGCGATCTGCTTCACCGGAAGTGTCGTCTGCTCCAGCAACTGTTTCGCATACTTCATACGCACCTCGATCAGATATTGCTGAAACGATTTTCCACGATATTTTTTCAGGATCAGAGAATAATAGTTCCACTGCACGCAGACGTTGAAGGCGCCGGTAAACTAGCCGCGTTCGGTTCTGCTAATCCGATTACTAAGGAGAACTACACCACAGGAGATTTTACTTCTTATCGTGGAGTTGCAACGGCGATCGTTCAGAGCGGATATGAGGCCGGGGTATGTACTCTGACAGTATCTGGTGAGGGATTTGAGGCGAAATCCGTAGAATTAGAAATAAAATAAAATCAACTACCTAAAATATCGAGGGCAGAAAATGATTTTCCTGCCCTCGATATTTTTAATTTCTATCTATAATTAAAACTGTCCCAATGCCACATTCAGCATCTTCTCCTGCTCTTCTTCCATCTCTCCTGCAAACATCTTTGCCACATCTCTCAAGGACATGTCATATACGATATCCGGAATTGTATCCACATCCATCATTGAAGCCAGGAAGCCTCGTGTCTTCGGATTGCTCAAAATCTCTTCCATCGTGGAATCCACGCTGTAAATTTTCTTTAATGGCACTACTGCTTCATAGCTCACTTCATAGTTTCCGGCTTCTACCAGGCATACTCCGTCTTTCACATTTGCAAACAATGGATTCTTTTTCTCTTCATATACACTGTCCGGTGCATACGGCAGACTGATTTCCGCTTCACATCCAAAAGGGACAGAAAATCGAAGTTGTATTTTATTTCCATCCAGTATCTTCCAACTGCTCTGATAGGTTCCACAGGCAGAATCATAGGAAGCATTTACATAACCTAATTCCGCATTTATCTTTGGATAAATCTTCATCTTTCTTCCACCCGGATTCTGTTCTGTTACATCAATACCTGCCACATGTCTGTAAACCCATTCCAGCACTGCTCCGTAAGAATAATGGTTCAGGCTGTTCATCCCTGTACTTGAGACATGTCCGCTCTCATCTAGTGAGTTCCATCTCTCCCACACAGTTGTCGCACCCAGTTTCACCTCATAGAGCCAGCCTGGGAATTCTTCATTCAGAAGCAGCTGGTAAGCAAGATCTGACATACCATTGTCTGTAAGCACATTACACAGAAGTGGTGTGCCTACAAATCCGGTATTCAGCTTGTACCTGTTCTGTCGGAACAGTGTTTTCAGCATCTTGGCTGTCATTGTTTCATTTTCTGACAGGTGATATTTTAATGCAAGAGTAAGACCTGTCTGTGTCTTGATCGCGCATCTTCCAGTTGCTGTAAAGTATTCGTCCTTCACTACCTTCCACTGCTGATCGGCAATCTTCTGATATTCCTTCTGCAACTCAGATTTTCCTAATACTTCTGCTGCTTTCGCAACAATCTGCGCACTGGCTGCATAATAGACATCTGCAATATAAGCTTCGTCTGTCGCACCATATACATTTCCTTCTTTTGCTCCCGGACGGTCGAGTGCCAGCCAGTCACCGTAATGGAATGAGTTTCTCCATCCGTGATGCTCGCCATCCACCTTTCTGATATAATCCACCCATGCTTTCATGCTGTCAATCTGCTGTTCCAGTATGGTCTTATCTCCACTGAACAAATAGACATTCCACGGAATGATACATGCTGCATCTCCCCATGCACAAGATGTCTTACTCTGACCAAATGTTGGTACAACTTCCGGTACCATACCATCTGTCAACAGCTGTTCCTGATACATGTCATATAAAAATTTTCTGTAAAACGCATAAGTATCCGCAAGATAACTTGCTGTTGCAGAGAATACCTGTGTATCTCCCGTCCATCCCATTCGTTCATCTCTCTGTGGACAGTCCGTCGGGACATCCAGGAAGTTTCCTCTCATTCCCCACTCTACATTGGAAATCAACTGGTTCACAAGCTCATTTCCTGTCTCTAAGCGTCCTGTTTTCTCATAGTCACTGCAAAGAACAAGCGCTGTAAAATCATCACAGGACAGATTTGTAACGCCACTCACTTTCACATATCTGTAGCCGTAATAAGTAAAATGCGGAATGATTTCTTTTTCTGTTCCATCCGAAATGTAATGGTATTCTGACTTCGCTGTTCTTAAGTTGCCATTATAGAAGTTTCCATCCTGAAGCACTTCTCCTGTCTGGATCAGGACCTCAGTTTCTGCTGTTTCCTTTACATGGAATCTGAAAATTCCCGTAATCTCCTGTCCGAGATCAAATACCTGCTCTCCTGCCGGTGTATGGATCAGTTCGACTGGTTTCATCTCTTTATATACCGTTACAGGAAGAGATAACCGCTCCATCAGTCTGCCCTTTGGCTCCTCTGCAAGAAGCGCCATTGATTTTGGAACATCCGGTAAAGTATCATCTCTCTTCTCCCCATCATAGATATTTGAAAAAGAAATCTTACTTTCCGTTACTTTCCAGGATTCATCTGTCCCAATTACTTCTTTGGATCCATCCACATAATCGACATGAACTTCTGCGATCAACTTCCATGCATCCCCAAAGAAACATTTCTTCTCCGGCTGACTGAAACCAAATCTTCCCTTGTACCATCCGTCTCCGAGAAGAACAGAAAGTTCTCCCCCCGCTTTCATCTGCTCTGTCACATCATAGGTCTGATACTGGATCCACTGGTCATAGTTGTTGCAGTATGGAGCCAGATATTCATTTCCGATTTTTTCTTGCTCTTCTGTCTGATTGGAAGTAAAGTATGCTTCATACAGTCCCAGTCCACAGATGTAGAGTCTTGCCCGCTCAACTTCTTTTTCTGTTGAAACCGGTTTGGAAAAGATTGGATGTCTTCCCTCTTTCCATCCACAGGTGATCCATTTTCCTACCCATGGTTCGTCCTGCTTTGCCGTCTCAAAAAACTGAACATCGGATTCTACTACTTCTTCCTGATCTGTTGTCACAATAACTTTCCAGTAATATCTCGTATACGGTACTGTCTGGAAATCCACTTTTGTCCCACAGCTGTCAAGCTCCGCCTCTTTTGTATCGAAGAGAATCTCCGAGAAATCCTCTTTCTCACTGATCAGAATTCTAGCACTTTTCTGTTTTTTTCCTTCACATTCTTTCACTTTCCAGGAAAATACAATCTGTTCCATATAAAATCCAACCGGATTTGTAATATGATTTATTTTTGCCGCATAAATCTTACCCATAACGTTCTCCTTATACTACTTTACCGGCCATTTCTATCAAATGACCGGTATCTATAAATTATTCTATTCTATTATTCTACTTTGTCTGCGGAATGTCTTTCCTGCAGAACTTTTGTCTGCTCTTCCAGTTTCTCTTTTGTAAGCGGATATCCCTTTGCAAAAATACCAATTCCAACCATATCAATAATTGCCGGAAGAATAATAATACAGAAAATAATTACATTAATAACACTCTGCGTCTGTACCTCAGCTGTAGCATTAAATCCTGCCACCTGAAGCATATATCCCGGAATTGCTCCTCCAATTCCCATTGCACATTTTGAAACAAAACTGGAAAGTGCTGCAACTGCTCCTTCTGCACGAATTCCCATCGTCATCTCTATATAGTCTGTATTGTCTGCCTGAATTCCATAACACAGAGGTGCTACAAATCCGGCTCCAATTCCTGTAATTAATGATGTAATAACAAGAAGTGGAATACTTTTGACATCAATCAAACGAAGTAAAGGTATGAAACCTGCAATTGCAAGTCCAACCGCATACATCGTTTTCTTTCCATATTTTCCGATGAATTTTGTAACAAACATCGTTGCCGGGAAGATTGTGATGCATGTAACCAATGTAAGGATTGCTGCCCAACTTAAATTTCCTAAGATATAGGTATAAAAATAAGTATTTACTGCACTGACAATATTGGTTCCAATTGTATAAAGTAAAGCAGCAAGAAATGTAATATATACTGGTCTTTTTCCTAAAATCTGGAATAACTGCTTGATTGTATAACTCTTTTCTTTCTGTGGTTTGATACGCTCTTTTACCCCAAGTGTTCCGATAATGGAGCAGAAGAAAATTACTGCTACTGTAATCAGAATCAGCTTGATATAACCATCTTTGTTTGATGTATCTCCAAGAATCAATGGCGCAGCAACACCAACAATCAGTGCACCTACTACATAAGCCAGACCTTTTACTGAACTAAGAGAGTTTCTTTCGTTCATATCCTCAGTCATAACCGGAAGAAGACTGTTCAGGGAAATATCCATAACCGGGAACAATACTCCAAGTAAAATGTAGGAAACATAAGCAATCGCCAGTTTTCCGGATGGAGCCATCATCGGTCCAAACCATAACAACAGAAAGTTTGCACTGCAAAGAATCGTTCCTACGATCAACGTCGGACGGAAGTGTCCGAACTTTGTATTCGGAAGATGATCGATCACGAATCCAACCAGTGGATCATTTAATCCATCCAGGATTCTTGCGATCAGGAATAATGTTGCACATGCCGCCGGACTTAATCCACAGATATTCGTATAGAAGATCAACAGATATCCGTTGATGATCGTCATAATCGGTATGTTACCAAAGTTTACGGTTGCATAGGCCAGTTTTTCTTTGAATTTGATTTTATCTTTGCCCATCTTTCGTTCTCCTCCCTCTTAACACAACTCATTCAATTTATAAATGATTCCCTCAATCATTTCTCCCGTTACACCTACAATGGATAAAGATTTTAACGGCAGTCCTTCTAAAATTGCCTGAATCATCTGCTGGTCTGCCTCGCTAACCTCTTCCCCATTCTCTCCGTTCTGCTGCAATGGTGCAAGTAATTCCATTGTCGCAGCGGCTGTTCTGGAATCTGCAAGAAGTTCTCCAATCGTTGTAGCACCTGTCACCTGGAATGGAAGCAGCTTCTTTGTCGTAAACTGAATCTCACAACTTACCCGGATATCATCACTTGCATGTCCCACCAGAAGTTCATAAGTTCCTGACGGTGCATACCAGTCCTTGATTTCTTCACTGTAGAAAGACAGATCTCTTGCACTGATCTTCATCTGTGCTCTCTTCGTTTCGCCTGGCTGAAGAGCTAGTTTTGTAAATCCTTTCAGTTCTTTTACCGGTCGGTTTACAGTTCCATTCTTGTCTGCTACATATAACTGTACCACTTCTTTTCCTGCACATGCTCCAACATTTGTAACATCTACTTCTACAAGGATTTCATTCTCATCATTTAGCTCTTCTGATGAAACTGTCAGGTTATCATACTTAAATTCTGTATAGGATAATCCATGTCCGAAAGCCCAGCGTACCGGCTGTTTCTTTGCCTCATAATAGCGGTATCCGACGTAGACTCCTTCGATATAATCCACTGTCTTTCCATCTCCGCCAAAGGAGAGATAACTTGGATTATCCTCTAAGCGAAGCGGGAACGTCTCTGCAAGTCTTCCACTTGGATTGGCCTGACCGTAAAGTAATCGGTCACACGCTTCTCCGACACCCTGACCTCCAAGATACATCTCCAGGATTGCTGCTGTCTGCTCAGCCCACGGAGTCTCCACCGGACTTCCGTTGTGAAGTACAACAACAAGATTCGGCTGAACCTTTGCCACCGCTTCGATCAGATGATTCTGGCACGCCGGAAGTTTCATATCCTTCCGGTCATAACTCTCGGACTCGAATGCATCCGGCAGACCTGCAAAAATAACTGCAACATCTGCTTCTTTTACAGCCTGAACGGCTTTCTCTACTTCCTGTGCTTCGATCTCATCCCGCTCACTGGAAAAGCCTTTCACATAAGTAACATTCCTGTTCTTTTCCTGTGCTGCTTCTAGTGCGGACACTACTTTGCTTGAATTGATGTGGCTTGATCCACCGCCCTGATAACGCGGCTTTTCTGCAAATTCACCGATGTAAACAATCTTCTGTTCTTCCTTCAGTGGAAGGACGCCGTTGTTTTCCAGAAGAACTGCACATTCTGTCTCAATCTCTACGGATTTCTCATGATCTTTGTCTCTGTCAAAGACTGCCTCCGGATGTCTGTGATCCACATAAGAAAAGATCACTTTCAGAATTCGCTCCACCGCACGGTCGAGCACTTTCTCGTCCAGTTCTCCACTCTTGACCGCTTCCACAATCTTCTTATCATTATAACCACCTGTTGACGGCATTTCCAGATCAACTCCGGCTTTCAATCCTTTGACTCTGTCGTTGACCGCACCCCAGTCTGTCACAACATAGCCTTCAAATCCCCATTCGTCTCGCAGGATTTTCGTCAGCAGATCTTCATTCTCGGAAGCAAACACTCCGTTGATCTTATTATAACTACACATTACTGTTTTCGGTTGAGCTTCTTTCACAGCTTCCTCAAATGCCGGAAGATAAATCTCACGAAATGCACGTTCCGATACTTCTGAAGAAACACACATTCTTTTGTACTCCTGGTTGTTCACTGCGAAATGCTTGATACTCGTTCCTACATCCCAGCTCTGCACGCCATTGATGTAAGCTGCTGCCATCTTTCCTGTAAGATAAGGATCTTCCGAAAAATATTCAAAGTTCCTTCCACACAGCGGACTTCTCTTGATATTTACTGCCGGGCCAAGCAGCATGCTCAAGTCCTCTGCCTGACATTCTTCTCCAAGGATTTCTCCCATCTGACGAATCAGCTCTACATCAAAGCTGCTCGCTGTTGCACAGGCTGCCGGAAAACAAACTGCTTCCACACTCTCATTCAATCCAAGGTGGTCTGCTTCCCCTTCCTGCTTCCGCATTCCGTGAGGACCATCAGACATCATCACGCCTGGAATTTCGAGCCGTTCCACAGCCTTTGTATTCCAGAAATCTGCCCCAGAACACATCCCGGCTTTTTCTTCCAGTGTCATGGACGCTACCAACTTCTTCAAGTCACGTTCCATTGCTTTTCCTCCATTCCTTTTTCTGATGAGTCCATGTTAGCAAACTTCAAGTCTTGTTTCTGTTATAATTTCTTGTTTTCTATTATATTTTCATGTTCTATTTTTATTTTCATTAATTTATGATAGAAATTCGTATTTTTTAATATATAATGGTGGGTAGAAATTTAAAAGTTGATAGCGAGAAAGAACTGGGAGGAACCACATTTGAACAATTACGCATATCTGAACTATATAGAAGACTTATTTTTAAATACTGCATCACTCTATTCCTGGCACCTGACACCGGAATACGATTTTTCCTACAGTAATCATCCGGATTCCGCTCCTTTAAAGAACATTTTTTCTTTGAGTTCCTGCAATGCATATATGAAGCAGCACTTTCAGTCCTCCATGGCACCGGTCTTCTTATTCGATGACTTTTTCTTTCTGTGGGCTGCCGTTCCTGCCTATACGGAACAGAAGCAACTTGTCAATATTCATCTGCTCGGACCTGTCTTCAGTTCCTACACTTCTGACAGTTATATAAAAGAAAAAATGGACATCCAAAATATGTCCGTAAAATCAAAAACAGAGCTGCTCAGCCTGATTGACCAGATCCCGGTTCTTCCAACCGCTTTTCTGAGTCACTACGTCTGTCAGCTCTACTATACACTGAATGATACACCAATTTCGGTGAACGATATTAAATTACAGGAAAATCCTATGTCACAGAGTAAGGAGAAGGAACAGGATTTCACCGCTTCCGAACATTCCTCTTACTACTATGAAACACTCCTTTCCCAAAGTGTACAGGATGGAATTCCTTTTTCTGATTTTTCAAACCAGATTTCTTCCGCACAGGTCGGTACGATGTGCCTGGGAGATCCTCTGCGCCAAAAGAAAGATGAAGGAATCAGTCTTGTCACAATTTTCACACGTGCTGCCATTCAGGGTGGAATTTCATTTGAGAAAGCTTACACCTGCAGTGACTACTATATCCAGTCGATTGAAGCTGCAAGCAACATCACAGAAGTCATACAGTTGATCGAGACGATGTATTTTGATATCACGAATCAGGTACATGAAGCCACACTCTCTGCAATTAAAAATCCAATGATCTGTGAATCTATCACTTATTTGGACACACATTATAGAGAGAAGATCGATCTGGAAGAACTTGCCAGCACACTCGGCTATACAAAATACTACCTCTCCACCTGCTTTAAAAAGGAAACCGGTGTTTCTATCTCCGAATATATCACGGAGAAACGGATTACCTATGCAAAATTAATGCTTAAAAATCCTTCGATCGACATGCAGGAAATCAGTGATGAACTGTGTTTTGCCAACCCGAGCCATTTTTCCGCCGTGTTCAAAAAAATGACTGGATTGACACCAACACAGTATCGGAATAAATAAGATTTTCATCTATATTAAATCTGATATACCTTCACCGTACTATAAATCCCGATTGGTGCCTGTTTTCCTTTATTCGCTCCACGTTCCCGTTCCAGCGTAATTGCCACTTCAATTCGGATGTCATTCTCTCCATCCTGTACTGCCTCCGTAATATCATATAAAAACGGTGGCAGGATCTGGATTCCCTGACTTGTTCCATTTACGAAGAGCTCTACATCCTCTCCAGCTTCCGGGATGAATAAAATATATCTTCTATCCTGATTTTTTGACAGCTCCATCTGATTTCTGTAGGCAATGAACCCTGAGAACTTCTTCTCTTTCTTTCCATAATCCTCAAATTTTGTGATTGGCTGGAAAGTGGAGAACTTCGGATAATCAATCGAACGGCATGTTCCAATTTCCCAGTTCTTCTTCATTGGGATTTGTGGGATTATATCTACCACCAATCTTATATGACAGATGCAGACAAAACAGCTTACACCAAATTTCTCAGTAATCTGTTGAAAGATAAAGCATACGTAGAGATGGCATATATGACTGGTATTCTTCCAATTGCAAAATATTCCAGTGGATCTGAACTGAATATGTTTTTTGAATTTTCTATGGCGACCCGTGCAAAATACAGTGAATATTTTGGATTCACTGATGAGGAAGTAGATGCTTTATATGAGAAATATTTACAGACAGAAACAGCTCCAACAGTAACCCATGAGGGATTGAAATTATGGTATGACGGCTACCAGGCAGCCGGTGGAGAAATGCTTTATAATCCCCGTTCCGTCGTTGGCGCATTAACTAATAATCAGTTAGCCAGCTACTGGACCAGTTCCGGACCGTACGATGAGATTTTCTATTATATCGGCGCGAATGTGGATGCTGTAAAAGACGATATCGCATCGATGGTTGCCGACATTCCAGTCCCTGCAAAAGTTCAGGAATATGCGGCAACATCCATGGAACTTAAAACAAAAGATGAAATCTTTTCCGCTATGGTCGTCTATGGTTTTTTGAATTATTCACAAGGCTATGTTTCAATTCCAAACAAAGAATTGATGGACTTTTTTCTATCCATTTGTAAAAAATGATGATGCAATCATTATTGAGTTAAAAGTAAATCATACCGCTGACGAAGCGATTCAACAGATTAAAGACCGTCAATATGCTCTGCGTTTTATGGGGAAGTTCGGAGAAGAACCGGAATACACTGGTCGGATTCTTGCTGTCGGCATTGCTTATAATAAAGAGGATGAAAATAAACGCCATAAATGCAAGGTCGAAGTGTTGCGGGAACGATTGGAATAAAATTCTTCTATAAATATAGTATATATCATTATAATGTAAAACGTCTACAATCCCCGATTTTATCGAGAATGTAGACGTTTTTGTCACATTTTCAATTATATAAAGATCATATTTCTAATTCATCCGTCTCCCATAATTTTCCTTCTTTATTTTCTTTCTTCTCTCAGCTCAGTTCAATTCTTCCATTGCTACTATGATAACTTCCTTCTGCCCATTCAAATGGGCAAGCATACTCCGGCGAAAACAAGTTGTTGCTCCCTTTTCTACTTCGTAAAGCCACGACGGACATTCTTTCTGCAATAATACTCTCCATGCTGTATCAGAGTATCCATATTGACATAAAATATCCAGAATATGAGGTATAGTGCCTGACACCAATGTGATCCTTCATCAGGCTGGTCCTAACAATCAAAACGGACAGGATTCTCATACTCCAGAATCCTGCCCGTTTTTTCACTTGTTCACATATTCTTAAACCTTAATACAGCCCCATAATTGCCAACAATGCAGTAATCACTACAAGGCTGCACAGAATACTCACGCTGTTTGCACAGCTTGCCATTCCTTCATCACCGCCACACATTCCAGTGTAGGCAGGTGCCACTGCACTCATAGGAGCGAAGCACAGTAAAACGAGTGTCTGTCTGATAACCAGATCAAATGGTAAAACAAAACAGAAAATTACAGCACAGATTGCTGCAAAAATATGACGAATTCCAATCAGTTTAAAAATCTCACCCATGTATTCTTTCTTGAATTCGATATGGAACAGAAGACCTAACATCAGCATGGCAACAAATGTGTTTGCCTTTGCCATTGGCTCGATCAGTGTAAGAATAACTGGTGGTGTATCAATATTTGCAACAACCAACAACTAAAATAAACATAACTACATAGGCTACCAGTGGGGGACTGGTAATCAGACGTTTTGCAAAGGATTTAAGATCAATTCCTTTTTTGGAACCGGAAGCTGCTGTATACTCTGCAACGAATGCATAAGTACCTCCGGAAAATTTACTTCCTTAAGAATTTTTTCTGTTCTGGTAAAATCACCTACATCCTCTTCTCTGTACGCATCGCTTCCAAGCATAATCTCCACCCCATATTTTACACACAATTTCAGGATTTGTATATCATTTTCGTATGCCTGAATACGAAATCCCATTGTATTAAAGGAAGCATTGTTCAGTTCAATCAACGCATCCTGAACTTTTGCCTCTTTTATCAAGGATCCAGATCTGTTGTTCCTTTCAAGTCGATAATATTCAGTTATGCTCCATATCGCACTTCAATTCCATATTTTTCTCTTTCCAAAATATTGAGATTCTGGAAATAATACGCATTTGTACTTCCCGGCATAACCGGTGCATGCTCCGTAATACCTATTATCTCAAGCTTCTTTTCTGAAGCTGCACGTATCATTTCATTGATTGTATTGTATGCATGCCCGCTTGCCAGTGTATGTGTATGCATATCCGCAACATATTTCATACATAATACCCAACTTCCTGTTATGAAACTGTGTGGCTTCAGCGGACAGTCGTCCCCGCTGGTCCACTAAACTCCGTCCCCGCTTGGCTCCCTGATTTATATCAAGTTCTCATTGCTCCATCAACAGAAAGAATTTCTCCTGTCACATAAGAAGCCATATCACTTGCCAGATAAAGGAATGCATTTGCGATATCCTCAGATTCTCCGATACGACGAAGAGGGATTGCATTTATCATTGGCTGGATCACTTCATCCGGAAGTGCGGCAACCATATCTGTCTTTGTAATTCCAGGTGCTACTGCATTTACACGAATGTTAAATGGTCCAAGTTCTCTTGCCAGTGACCATGTCAGACCATTTACAGCATATTTACTTGCCGGATAAGCTACTCCACCCGGCTGTCCGCAGATGCTGACCATAGAGCTTGTATTTAAAATAACTCCGCCTCCCTGTTCTTTCATAACTGCAACTGTCGGCATGACACCATTCATAACCGCATTTACATTCAGCTGCATCACCTGGTCAAATCTTTCAGATGTGTAACTGTCAATTGGTGTGCTATCAGAAATTCCTGCGTTATTTACAAGAATATCGATTCTTCCGAACGCTTCTTTAATCTTGTTAATTTCTTCTGTAACAGCTTGTGCATTGCACAGATCCGGGCATGCTCCGCTTACTTCCCATGCCGGATTCTCTTCTTTTAAAGAAGCAAGTGCCTTATCAACTGTCTCCTGTCTGGAGCCGAACAATACAACTTTCGCTCCATTTTCAAGAAATTTTTTCACTGTTGCGTATCCGATTCCACGGGTTCCGCCTGTAACTACCGCTACTTTATCCTTTAATAATTCCATTATCAAAGTCCTCCTCTTTCATTCTAGTTCAAGTCGAACGTCCGTGAGACTTGGCGCGTGATTCTGGTCAGCGAAGCTGACATATTCCTATCAGAATCACTGCGCATCCTCGCAAAGCGTTCATCTGTTATTAAAGACCCAGTTTTTCTTCCAGCTCTTTCTTGATGTCATACGCACTGAACTGCATTGGGATTTCATAATCTTCCTCCGGGCTGTGCTGTGGATTCCATACCTGTGCGTAGAATGGATTCTCTTTCGCCATCTTCGGATATGCCCAAGAATTCTTCATACATTCCGGACACCAGTGACCACCGTGAAGAACTGCATTGACAGACATTTTAAATTTATGTCCGAACGCACACTTCCACTCAACCGGTGTATAAATGTCTCCTGCATGGTCTTCTTCATAAGAACCGCCACGGAACTTGGCTGCCTTCTCGAGATCATTTACATCCAGATTCTCAATTCCCTTTTCTTCGTCATAACCATGAGCCAGCGGTCTTTCCGGTTCTTCTGCCGGATGATAGAGTTCAAATGGTTTTGCATTCTGTTTTTCTTCCAGAGAACCGAAGAATGCCTTGATCCAATCCATCTCCATGTTTTCTTCCATCCAGATAGTTCCTGTCTTCTTCGCTGCAATTTCTTTATTATGTACATGCATTGCTTCAGCTGTCGGCATCATGGCTGCGATCATTGGATTTGCCATCATTCTTTCCATCTCATTCTTAACAGCACCCCAGTAAATTTTAGCCGGAATCTGACGGAAATGAAGCTGCTCTTCCAGTTTGTCAGCATCCAGATAATACTGTCCGTGGAAGTTAAATCTTGCCACATCCTGTGGATCATAAACATCTTCATATTTAATTCCCATTGGTTCCAGTGAAAGTCCTGCCATCTCCCAGGTTGCCAGACGGTAGTCCTTACCTGAACTTAAATTGTATGCTTTACGCCAGAAGCTTTCATCAACCCAATCTTCACAAAGGTTCGCCATACAAATACCAGAATCAAGTGCTGTACTCCATTCCAGTACGTTATTTGCCGGCTGATGGAATACGATTGGCTCCTCTCCAGCGCCCTCTGCACTTGGATGCTGTCCTGTCTGACGGATGGATACCCAGTATTTCAGTCCACTTTCAAAGACTGCTGCCTCTGAAAATACTTTTGATACTGCATAGTAATCATGGATAGACGGGTTCATTGGGTCTCCGATTCGTCCAAACTGTACCGGTTCAAGTCTGCTTCCTGTCATTGCAACTGTTCCGACATATGCGAAATGTACTTTATCTGGATCTGGCTGTTCTTTGATTGCCTTGATGATATTTAATGTAGAACCGATATTTGTATACAATGTCTTCTCCGGATATTTATCAGCTGCAGGAGATACCATTGCACCGATATGGAGTACATAATCAGATCCATCTACACATTTCTTGATTGTATCGTAATCTGCCATATCTCCCCAGACAACTTCCAGTGACGGACACATATATTTCTTCAGAAGCTGACGGTTTTTCTCTGATGGCCTTGCAAGGATTCTTGTCTTGAAACGATTGTTTCTGGATAAGAGCTGCTTCATTGTCTCCTGTCCCATTGTTCCTGTTGCACCTGTAATAAATACGACCTTTTTCGGTTTGCTTACATATTTATGTTCTTCCTCTTTATCAAAGTTAAGTGCCGCGTCAAATGCTTCTCTTACTGCGTTAAGTGCACGTCTTGCCATTCCTGCATCACCAATCTCATAGTAACCGATTTCAAGATCATTACACATTTTTTCTAATGCGCTTCCGTCACGTTTTCTTGCTCCGACAGCCATCACTGCGTAATCACATGGGAATTCAACTTTTTCTCCATCTTTTTCACCAATAACCTTGCCGTCCTGGATCTCTGTTACTTTCACTTCTGTTACCGGAGTGATTCCATCCTGATAGACCTGCTCTGTCACACAGATTTTTCTTGTGCTTCCCATATCTGCACAGAATTCTTTCATCATCTCAAGAACTGTAACCTTAGCACCTTTTTCTGAAAGATACTCTGCAACTTCCATGCCGACCATTCCGCCGCCGATGACTACAACATTTCCTTCTGCCTTTGCTTCGCCGTCAAGAACTGCATGAGAATCTACAACAAATGCTTTATCATTTCCCGGAATTGGAGGCACGATCGGTGCTGCGCCGATTGCATTGATAAATGTATGTGGTTTGATCTCTGCAATCATTTCTGGAGTTACCTTTGTATTCATATGAATGTCAACTCCAAGACGTTTTGCCTTCTCTGCCATAGACAGAACTGCTGCTTTCATCTCTGCTTTTCTCGGAGCTTCTCCTGCTGTCAGAAACTGTCCGCCAAGTGTGTCTGTTGCCTCACAAAGGATCGGGTTATGTCCTCTCTTCTTCAGAATGATAGCTGCTTCAAGCCCACCGATTCCACCGCCGGCGATTAAAACTGTCTCTGATTTCTCTGCCGGAATGAGTTCACATTCTTTCTCTCTTCCGACTGCCGGGTTACGAAGGCAAGTGATGCACGGAGAATCTTTGCTCTCAAATCCATCATAGCATCCTTGGTTACATCCAACACAGTAGTCGATTTCTTCTGTTTTTCCGGCTTCTGCCTTGTTACAGAAATCAGGATCTACAAGCTGTCCACGTCCGATCACAACCATATCTACCTTATCATCTTCCAGAATCTGTTCTGCAAGCTGTGGTGTGTTGATTCTTCCGACACCGATTGTCAACATTCCTGTTTCTTTACGGATCTTTGCAGCGTTGTCAATGTTAAATGCTCTTGGAATATCAATAGAAGGTACCTCGTATTTGAGACCTGCTGAAAGAATATTTCCTCTGGATACGTCAAGTGTATCAACACCTGCTTCTTTTGCAAGTTTACAGAATTCAATTACTTCTTCGATAGTAAGTCCATTTTCCAGATAATCATCATGCGCATCAATTCTCATAAACAGTGGCATATCTTCCGGCATATTCTCGCGGATCGCACGAATACACTCCAATGGAAATCTGCTTCTGTTTTCAAAGCTTCCGCCATATTCATCTGTTCTATGGTTGATTCCACCGGAAAGGAAAGAATGAGGCAGATAGTTATGTGCACAATGGAATTCAATACAGTCAAATCCTGCTTCTGCTGCACGTTTTGCTGCTTTTCCATAGCATGCTACAACTTCTTTAATCTGCTCTACTGTAATTCCAGGAAGTATGATTCCAGGTCCCATCGGCATATCACTGGCCATCAAAATTTGTGCTGTCTGGTCCATTCCGACTGCCATACTTCCCTGCCACAGCTGGATACCTGCTTTACCACCTTCTGCATGAATCGCATCTGTCAGTTTCTTAAGTCCCGGAACATACTCGTCCTCACTAATAGAAAGAAATCCTCTCGGTGCACTTGGTGTATGAACAGAACAGACTTCTACCATATTTAAGCCGCATCCACCTTTAACACGTGCTACATGATAGTCGATCAGCTGATCTGTTACATAACTTGCTTTTCCGACAAATTTTGTTCCCATAGCCGGGAGCATGACTCTGTTTTTCAGTTCCATTCCACGGATTGTGATTGGGCTGAATAATTTTTCAAACATATTGTTTTTCTCCTTTTCTGCTGGACTACTTCGTACAGACCACACATAGATAAAAATTTTTTGCTCATACATTTCTATTGTAAGTCACATCTGTTCTGTCCGCCTCTTAACTCAACTATACAATCTACAGTAAGTGGAAAGTCAACGTTAAATAATTCACAAAACACCTCCTCTTTTTTCTGCATTTTCCTCTTTTCTTTGTTACTTTTTTCTATGTTTCCATGGTATTTTGTTCAGAAATAGCTTATAATAAGAGAAAAAGTGTACATCAGGTGTACGCTTTTAATTACAACGAATTTACAATTGACATTTATAGGAATTTGTATTAGGAACGATTCAAAACACAGGAGGCACACATGAGAATTCAGGAAGTGGTCAAAAGAACGAATTTACAGAAAAGAACCATTTATTTCTATATCAAGGAGCAGTTGATCACACCGGCCACGACTCCCGAAAACGGTTATCATGATTTCTCAGAATCTGACGTTTCCCGTCTTCTGATCATCCGCAAACTACGGGATGCCGGACTTCCCCTTGCTGATATCCGTGCTATTTTATCCAATCCAAGAACAGCTCCTTATTATCTTCATAAACAGATTCATCAGCTTCAGACGCTGCTGCTTACTACAGAAGAAACAATGAAAAATCTGGATGAATTTTCGGCTTCACTTCCGGTCTGTCATTCCTTTGAGCAACTTTCTGAATGTCTGAAAGACATCGAACTCAAGCCGGATCTAAGCAGATACCATGCACAATACACTTCCCGGGATGCCAGCCGGATTGCCCAATATCTGTGGCAGTCTTTTCTTGACGCTCCAATGACAGAATACCGTCAGTTTCTCTGGCAGAAAATCATGCAGTCCACATTGGAACATATTGATTCAGATTTGAAGATCATGACACATTATCTTCAGACCCTTTCCCCGGAACAATTAGATGCTGCCAATATAAACCAGTATCTTCGTAATCAGAAGATTATCGCACTCACCCCGGATGACTATCCTTCCTTTGTTGAAGAATTGAAAGATTCTCTCACTTTATTTGCAACAGATGAAACACAAAAAAAGAAATGGAAGCTGCTATACCAGCCACTGATACATCCCTCCACTATTTTTGCTTTTTCAATCAGTTCATTGATGCTTGAATTTCATCCTGATTATAAAAAATATTATGAAAATATACACGGCTGCTGTATGCTATTAAAAGACTATCTTAACACGAAAGAAGGCGAGGATTTCAAAGTTCTTCTCACCTCTGCATTACAGGATTGTTGTGATTTTGAAGGCAGCAGTTATGGGGAATTGGAAGTAGCTGCCTTCTTTCATAAAAGCGTGTATAATGCAATGTCTGTGGCAGAGATTGAAGAATTCCTTTCTTTCATTTAGTCCGGGCACTGAAAAGACGAGGATATCTCCCCGCCTTTTCCTGCTATTTAGCTAAATATTCAACTATCTCCTCTTCCATATATGGTCTCCACTCCTCTTTCCACTCAATCGTCGGATACTCTCCATCCAGATTCAGTGGCAGCCAGACATAGTCTGCAATAGAAGTATTCGCATTTCCAAGAAATGGGGCATCCATTGCAACTTTATAGTCTGCTTCTGTTGGGTGGATTTCTGAATTATACTGGAAAGTAATCACACGTTCCAGACTTTCATATTTTGCTTTCGTTACCACGTATTCCGGTACCCAGCGGTCTGCCATCACAAGATACAGATCTTCTCGTTCAGGATCATGGAACACATAAGAGATCTGGCTATTGAACGACGCACTACTCGAATCATCCCTATGCGGATTTCCCAATACCTCATAGGGACCAAGCGGAGTATCACTTACCGCGATCTCGCTTGGATTTGGTATATATCCGATCATTCCACTGGTAAAGAGATAATGTTTCTCTTTATACACAAAGTGTGTACATCCTTCTCTTGTATATGGTGGTTTCAGACCTGTAAACATATCCAGATGCTCTCCCTGTACATCCAGAAAATCTTCTGTCAGCCCTGTTGAAATCACGCCTGCATGATCGTGTTCAAAATACAAGTATCCATTTCCATTCTCATCCTGCCACAAATCAAAGTCTCCCACTGACGTATCAAACGGATGAAAATGATTTTTCTCCATCTTATATGGTCCAAGCAGATTTTCTGAAGTCATAATAAGAAAATATCCATCTTCCTCGCTCAGCTTGACCCAGCAGACATATTTCTGCGTTTTCTTATTATACAGAATATGTGGACGGTCTACATGTTTTGATGGGTGAAGACTGGATCCCTTATCTTCTATATCCGGTTGGATTACCAGACCTTCATCCTTCCAGTTGACCAGATCTTTGGAAGAATAAAAACGGATTCCCCAGGTCCAGATTTCATCTTTCCCGGTTGTGAACTCTTTATTCTCTCCATACCAATAGTAAGTTCCGTTCTCATAGATCATTCCGGCTCCATGTGCCTAAATCCGCTTTCCTTCTGTGTCCAGCATTATTTCTCCTGGATAAATCATTTTCTTTTCACTCATTTTCAATACCATTTTTCATGCTGTCAGATACATTCTGTTCCTAACGGCAGCATTCCCTTTCCATCTTATTCTTTTATGCCTGAATCTAATCCTGCTTTTACTTCAAACCATCCATTTCCAAGTTCTTTTTCTGTTCCATCTGGCAGCTTTAAGCATGCGGATGTATTTGCCGGAATCCGTCCGGAAATCTTTACTTGATTTTTATTCTTTTCCCATCTTAACTCAATGTTTCCATTTACACTGTGATAGGTTCCTTCTGCCCACTTAAACGGACAGTCATACTCCGGTGCGATCAGGATCTTATCATACCCAATTCCTGTATTCTGAATACCAAGAACTTTCCGGTATAGGAAATCTCCGACACAGCCAAACGCATAATGATTGAAGGAACAACCTGCCAGTTTCCCGTCCGGTCTTACTGCATCCCAGTTTTCCCAGACTGTTGTTGCCCCCTGTTCTACTTCATAGAGCCAGGACGGGCACTGCTTCTGAAGCAATACTTTCCATGCAGTATCTGCATAGCCATACTGACATAAGATATCAAGAATATGTGGGGTAGCCATAAAACCGGTATCCAATCTGAATCCGTTCTTTACTACAAGTTCATTCAGTCTTTCCGCAAGAAGTGGTTCTTTCTCCGGTGACACCATATGATGTCTCAATGCCAGAATATAATTTCCCTGCATCTCCTGCCCAAGCTTTCCATCCTCTGATACATATTCTTCTTCGAACGCCTGACGGACTCTGTTTGCATAAGCACAGTATTTCTCTGCATTCTCCATATTTCCAACTAATTCAGAAATTTCCGAAAACATATCTGCATCTGCTGCCAGCAGACTGCTTCCAACATAATTCATTGTAAGAAATGCTGAAGCCGGTCCATCGGTAAATCCCTCTTCATTCACAACACTTGGAATAATCCAGTCTCCAAAATGAAATCCTGTATTGATCAGATAACGCTGGTTTTCAAGACTTCTTTCATCACAATTCTGTTCTGTCTGTGATCCCCCATAAGGAACTGCTTCACTTGGCAGTTCATGTGCAGCACGCTCCATGGACTGCATCCATTCCTCCATCGCCTCGTAATTTGCCTGAAGAACTTCTTTGTCTCCGTAGAGCTGGTACAACTGAAGTGGCAGTGTCAGTATGACATCCCCCCAGCCAAGAGAACCTGTATCCCCCTGCTGTACATAATTTCTGATCTGTGGTACTGTTCCCAGCACATATCCATTTTCCAGCTGATCCAGGCGAATACTGCGGAGCCAGTCTTCGTAAAAGGCTGTCATATTCTGATTATACAATGCTGTTGCCCCATAGACCACTACATCTCCTGTCCATCCTGCTTTTTCTCTTGTCGGACAATCTGTCGGAATCGTAATGTTATTCGAACGCTGGCTCCAGTAAATATTACTCTGCAGCTGATTGATCTGCTCATCCGAGCATTGGAAATTTCCTGTTACTTCATTTTCTGTACTGATTGCAAGAGCTGTGAAATCTTCTTTCTTCCAATCTGCTCCACCAGTCACGCGCACATAGCGGAATCCATGATATGTAAAATGTGGCTCAAAAATTTCTTCCCGCTTCTCTCCGCAAATATAAATATCCTCTTGTGCCCTGCTTGTTCCGGCAAAAACATAGAAGAAGTTCCCCTGACCGTCAAGCATTTCTCCATGTTCGAATTTCACTTCTGTGCCGATTTCTTCCTGAATCTTTACCCGGATGGTTCCTGCAAGGTTCTGTCCAAAATCAACCACTGTTTCGCCATTTGGTGTAACAAATACGCTCTGTGCAGGAACTTCTTCAAATACCTTTGCCAGTGGACTGATCTGCGCTTCCGGTATTGGATTTTCCATTGTATGTGTTCTCACCTGAAGCCACTTTTTATCATCATACTCTATCTCGGATGGCTCCCCGTCATATCTTCTTGCATCATAGGTTTCACCTAAGAATAAATCCGCACTTCGTACCGGTCCATCGAAGGAATATTTCCAGTTTTCATCGGAACAGATGACTTGTTTTTTACCATTTTCATCTATCATCTCCAACTGTAGCAATGCTCCCGGAACTTCTCCATATTCACATCCGTGTCCAAGCGCAATCTTTCCTTTATACCATCCGTCCGCAACAGTCACAGAAATTGCATTTTCTCCGTTTTGTACCAATTCGTCCACATTATAGACCTGATACTTCAACCTTCTGTCGTATGCTGTAAATCCTGGATTTAATCGGCTGTCCGTCACTGACTTTCCATTGATCTTCACTTCATAAATACCATGTGAGGTCACATACAGACGGGCTCGTTTCACTGGTTTGTCTGCCCGAAAAACACGGCGCATCTGTACTGCCGGATCATAAGGTTCCATCGGCAAAGCCTCCCAGATATCCTCTTCTGTTTTCATTGCACTCATATCTCCGTGCATCATTGCTTCTGTAATCTTTTGCCACTCTTTTTTCGCTTCAAGCAGAGGATTCTGTGGTAATTGCGGCAATGGCTCCGGCTCCATCCACTTTGCTTTCCAGTCAGAATGATCAAAAAATGCAGTTTCAAAATAATTCTCTCCACTTTGAAGCATTTCCCCTGTATTTGTCCACACAGTAATCTGATAATGATATACGGATGTTGATTTTAACTTTTCTCCCTGATAAGAAATATCTGTAGTATCAGAGGTCTCCTGAACACCACTATCCCATACAATTACATTCTCTTCATTTCTGACAATCATTTGCCAGGCTTTCTGAAAAACATTGTTTTTTTCTGCAACAATCTCCCATGAAAATCTTGGGTGTTGACAATCAATCGAAATCGAATTTTTTACAAATTCACAAGTTATATTCTGAATAAACATAAATTTCCTCCCACTTATTCTCTAAAATCATATAAATTACTCTGGTTACTATAAATATCAGCTTACCATGAGTATAAAATATCATACGTCCAGCTATTGATTATTGTAATATTAGTTCAATTATTGTAAAATCATATATGTTGGATATTTCAGTATTTAAATTCCTTTTACATCAAATTCATTTTTCGGAGGTTATTTATGATCAAGGATATTAAGTCATTTTGCAGATTATTTTATGAATCCACCTTTCTCCCAATCAATTGCTATGATTATGCGTCGGATCAAAGTTATACTTATCCTGAAGATGCCGGGTTTGATATTATTGTAAATAATCCTTCTCCAGATTTTTTAAATTTCAAAAAGAATCCGGACTACTTTGTTTCTGATTCTTTTACTTATTATGGTTACGTCGAATCATCCGGACGCGATTATTGTCTTATTGTCGGACCTGTCTTCAGTACACCGGTAACAGAATCTGATACGCACAATTTTATGAAGGAATGGACCATTGATGCTTCCTTTCATTCCCGCGTCTCACATTTTTTACAAAGCATTCCACCGCAATCACTCTATTCTTTTTTGAATGTTCTTGCTTATTTACACTTCTGCATCAATGATGAAGTAATCTCTGTCAGTGAGCATTTCCAATTGGAAAGATTGAGCCAGACAGATAAGATATCCAGTGTTTACACAGAAAAAATCATGGAGCTCAAAGAAAATCAAAAATATCATAATACATATTTTTACGAAAAAGAAATGATGAAATATGTCCAGAACGGAGATATCAAACGATTGAAAGAACTTCTCAACAGCTCGCAGAATCTTGTGGAGGGGATTGTCGCGGGCAATGCGCTCAGACAAAAGAAAAACATTTTCATTACAATTGCAACACTCACTACACGTGCAGCCATTCAGGGTGGAATGAATCTGGAAGAAGCCTATCAGCTGGCCGATGTCTATATCCAGGATTGTGAGCATTCACAGAATCTCACTTATATTGAAAATCTCAATTATTCCATGCTGATTGATTTTACAGAGCGTGTTGCAAAAGGGAAAATTCCAGGTGGAATGTCCAAAGAAATTTTTGATTGTGTCCAGTTCATCTCCCGTCATGTAAATGAACCGATCCAGGTTGGTGATGTCACGGAACATATCGGGAAAAGCCGCTCCTATCTTACGAAAAAATTTAAAAAGGAACTCGGCTTTGATATCAGCAGTTTTATCATGCGCTGCAAGTTAGAAGAGTCCAAAAGTCTGCTTACCTTTACAGAAAAAAGCCTGAGTGAAATCAGCAGTTACCTCTGCTTCTCCTCTCAGGCTTATTTTCAGAATGTATTTAAAAAGAAGTACGGAATTACTCCTACCCAATACAGAAAACAGACACAGCAGATCACTTAGTCCGTTACTGTTTCCTGCTTTCTTTTCGCGACCTCTTCTCTCATCTGAGGCAGCTTTTTCTCAAGATCAAACTGACTCACAAGAACAAACATAACCACAAATGCAATTAACGGGATAATGAAGGAAAATCCATAGATTGCCATCTTCGTTGCTTCCGGCGCAACAGAAAGGGTAGCATCATATCCTACTGCTGCAAGCATCCATCCAATCAGCGATCCTCCAACTCCGCTTCCTACCTTTCCTCCAAAACTGGAAGCACTGTTGGAGCACGCAACCATTTTCACACCATATTTATATTCATTGAAATCAATTGCCATTGTCGTCATAACTCCAACCAGACACATCATAGGAATGGTTGCAAACGTTGTAAAGCATCCAAGAACCATATATGCAGTGAAATTATTATGTAAGAAAATCATCAGCACATTGGAAATAATACCGATTCCGAAACTAAACTTCAATGTTCCAACAACTCCAAGTTTCTTGATCATCACACCTACAAGGGCAAATCCAAGGAATGTAGGAATCAATCCAACTCCTCCAAGTAATCCTACCAGATTATCATTTCCAAAAATCCATTTGCAATAATAAGTTCCCGCAGCTGCTGTTGTTCCGTAGAGGATACAAGCCAGAAGATTTACAATAAGAACGATCACCCAATATTTATTATGAAATAATTTTGTAATCGCCTCTCTGAAAGGAATCGCTTCTTCCTCTTCTTCAACTTTTTCAGCCACTGTACCTGATTCCGTAGCCGTTTCTCTACTTGTCAGATAAGCAATACCAAAAGCTAAAATAATGAATAATCCAATAATCACGCCAAATTTAATCCATGCACTCTGTGTTCCTCCCAATGCATTTGTAATTGGAATGATCAGAATTGCCATAATAAATCCTGCCACATAGCCGGCTCCTGCTCTCCATGTACCCATAATTCCACGTTCTTCCTGACTGTTTGTACGGACAGCCATCAAAGAGCCATATGGAATAGCTACTGCTGTATAAAGCACTGCTGATAGTAAAATATTGGTTACGAGTGCATAAGCAATCTGAAGTGTTCCGGATGTCTTTGGTACAGTAAACATCAATACAAGCATAATACCGGCCGGTATACCAGCCTTTAAAAGCCATGGTCTGTATTTTTCCTTACCTGGTTTCGTATGATCTACAATATTTCCCATGATCAGATCTGTAAATGCATCAATAATCTTACTGATCAACAATACAGTTGCAATCGCCCCTGCTGCCAGACCAACTTTGTCTGTATAAAAATAAGTCAGCTGTCCAATAATTGTTGAGATTGCATTCAGTGAAAATTGTCCTAATGAATCTCCAAGATAATCCTTTGTCCTCATAACTTTCTGGACACCGAACTTATCTTTCCCCAACGGTTTCTTTGCCATTTTCTCTTCCTTCTTTCTACTTTTATTGTGCTTATAAAATATCACGTTCCACATTCTTTTTATTGTAAAATCATTCCATTTATTGTAATATCATACATTCATTCATCAAATTTGAGTTTAAAATGTGCTGTCTGCTTTTCACCAGTCCGCAGCCGGTATTTTTCATGTAATGAGAGCATTCCCGGAAGATCCCCTCCTACACCACACATTGCGCCGTCAACATTTAATGTTGTCACCCATTCTTTTTTCAACAAATGACTATGTGTGGCATCTTCCAGTGCTCTCTGAGAGTAATGCCATGCACTAAAAAGCATTCCACCAGGATTAAGATTAATGATTGAAAGTCTTTTTCTATCCTTAGAAATTAATTCTAATTTTTTCACATCACATCTCGTTCCATTTTCCTGCGGACGCATATACTTGTGCTCTAATTCTTTCACACTCATGGAATAATGATCGAACAATGCAGCTGTTTTTCTGTCCGGATAACATTCCCATGGACCTCTTCCATACCAACTGATCTCATCAAAACTATCTGGCATCGTAATTGTCATTCCGATCCGGACAAAATCAATCTTTTTTGAAATGCCTGCCATCCTGATTTCTACTTCTCCATCCAAACCAAACAGATACTCTATGACAAGGGCTTTACAGAGTGGATGTCTCCAATAGGTTCTGATCTTTGTCTTTTCTTCTGTCTGTTCAATTGTATGTTTTACATATCGAAGCTTTTCTTCTGCCATCTGCCACTTCTTTACAGGCATAGAATTCAACATCGCCGGAACAAAATGTGCCGTATCAATATCATTATCTGTCATAGCTCTTGAAAAATTGGGACGCATCGGTGCAAGAAACAGTTCTTCTTCGTTGATTTGCGCAGAACAGATCAGTCCATCCTTTATTTTATACAAGAAATGGTTCCCGCTGATTTTAATCTCCTGTTCAGTTTCTACTACAGATAAATTCCTTCTTTGAGTAATATTTTCTGTATTTTCACTCTTTTTTCTTACCTTCTCTTTTATTACATTTTTCAAAATTATCTGATCATATGCAACGACATCTCCTTTTCTGGCCCATTTTGTATCGTTTTTCAATTTCCACCAAAATGTAATTGTATCCGCACCTTCCATTTTATCTTGTATAGTCACCACTTTTGATGTCTTCGGACTGATCAGATCCAGCAATTCATGGGAGATTTCTCCCTGTGACAGAAGTGTTCCGTCTTCTTTTGCCTCCCAGTGTAATTCATAATTTTGTAAGCCGTTAAACATCTGCTTATTGTAGATTCGAAAAGACTTTTCCTGCATACTTTCAACAGCTATTGAAAGCATCTGATAACATTTTCTCACTTCATATGCTGCCGGATGGAGTGTCCGGTCTGCCGCCACAATTCCATTTGCACAGAATGCTCCATCATTTCCTTTTGCATTTTTCTTTCGGAATCCATACGGGCTATACGCTTCATCAAAATCACTTCCATACAGCCACTGATCTGTATCATCTTTTCTCTTGTGGATTGCCTGATCGACAAAATCCCAGATAAATCCTCCGCACATATGCGGATATTGCTCAAATGCATCTGTATATTCTTTGAAATTTCCGAGACTGTTTCCCATGCAATGGGCATATTCACACAAAATAACCGGCATCTTTTCATACATCTGACAATCGATATCTTTATCATCTGCTGCCAAACTGTTTGCTATAAATGCAGTCCAGTTTTTAATCTTCTGCTTTTTGCAAAGTTTTTCAAATTCTACCTCATCCGGATACATTCGGCTCAAAAGATCTGTACACCTTTTATCGTACATTCCTTCATAATGGAAAATCCTTGTATCATCCAGCTTTTCAGCACTTTGACGCATTCTCACAAAATTCTCGCCCTTGCCGGCTTCATTTCCAAGGCTCCAGAAGAGAATCGACGGATGATTCCGGTCACGCAGGATCATTCGCTCCACACGGTCAATACACGCCTTCGTCCACCGCTCATCACTTGTCGGGAGAATCCTCCTTACTCCATGAGATTCCAGATCTGTCTCATCCATCAGAAGGATTCCATATTCATCACACAGTTCGTAAAAATATGGATCATTCGGATAATGACTGGTGCGAACTGCATTGATATTTAATTGTTTTAAAATCTTTATATCCTGCAAATGTCGTTCTTTTGGAACGGCCCAACCATGATCCGGGTCAAAATCATGCCGGTTTACTCCATGTATGATAAGCCTTTTTCCATTTAATTTTAATATATTTCCAACAACTTCAACCTTACGGAATCCAAAACGGAAAGATTTATAATACGTTTTCCCATTTATCTTCCATTCAAGCAGAATGGTATAAAGATTGGGCTGCTCATGGTTCCATTTCAAGGGATTTTTTACGAGATGGTGAAACTGGATTTCTGTCGTCTTTCCCTCTTTCTGATTTAATGTATCAAATGAGAGTTCCTTCTCTCCAAGCACTTCGTTTCTTTCAGGAATACTTGCTTTCACATGGATTTTTTCCTGATAAGATTCCTGGTTTGTTATTCCTGTTCTATCCTCTGGCTCATCCCAGCATTTTAACTGCAGGAAAAGTACTGTTTGTGCATCACTGTATTTTTCATCCAGATCTGCCCGCATATAAAAATCGCGGATCGTCACTTTCGGTTCTGCATACAGATATACTTCTCTGTAAATTCCACCGAAGAACCACATATCCTGATCTTCCAGATAAGTCCCATCTGAATATCTCCAGACAACTGCTGTTACCTGATTTTCACCATTTTCTATATAATCTGTGATATCAAATTCATGCGGAGTCATGGATCCTTGTGAGTACCCAACATATTTTCCATTGACATACACTTCAAGAGCCGCCTTTACCGCTCCAAAATGAAGAAAGATTTCCTGTTCTTTAAAGTGTTCCGGCACTGTAAATGTACGCCGGTAAATTCCATATTCCTGTAATTCATGACTGATCTGCGGAATGTGCTTTTTCTTCGTATTGATTGCCTGTGGATAGGAAGAACTGTAGTAATACGGTTTCCCATATCCTTCTAACTGCCAGACACTCGGAACAGTGATTGTATTCCATTTTGTATCATCGAGTTGTTTCTCTGCGAAGTTTTCCGGAAGTTCTGTCCCCATCTGGTAATAGAACTTCCATTCTCCGTTCAAAGAATATTTTGTTTTTGCTTCTTTCTTTTTGCAGGCATCCTCTTTATTATCATAAGTAAATGCAATTGCATGTCCTTTTTCTTTATTCTCACCTAAAACTGACAGATCTTCCCATTTGAATATTTTTTTATTCATTTTCTAAATCCACCTTCTTGATCAATCCGTTCTCATCGAATTCAATTGGCGCCATACATGCCCTCCTTAGATACTGTCCATTTGTACTCACATGGAAAAACACATACCACTGTCCATTCACTTCCTCAATACTGCCATGATTGTTCCAACTTTCCTCATTCAGCGATATGTTGTCAACAATCACACCCTGATATGTAAATGGTCCGAGCGGAGACTTTGATGTCGCATATCCAAGACTGCTCGGTCTTCCACTGGAGATATCTGCAAAAACATAATAATAGGTATCTCCACGCTTTCTCATAGAACTTCCTTCATGAAAATGATGCTCTTTCTCCGTTACAAGCCCTTCTACACTCGTACTTTCATCAATGCTCATCATATCCGGATTCAGTTTTGCCCCACAAGAAGAAAACTGTCCCCAATAATAGTACGCCTGTCCATCATCATCAACAAAAACTGCCGGGTCAATTCCTTTTACAGGAAGTTTCACTGCATTTTTAAATGGCCCTGTAGGAGAATCTGATACTGCAACTCCTTCCGTATCGTCAGAAAGACAAAAATACAGATAGTATTTTCCATCTTTATAGATACAATCCGGTGCAAACAGACTCTTGTTCTTTTGCTGTTCTATCAGTATATTCCTCAAAATCGGCAAAAACTGATCTATCGGCATCTCTCTGGTCTCTTCTGGGAGAAAAGTCAGAATTGCTTCCGGAAGTTCATTATAAGACTTAACATTATCCAGATAAGCAGGTTCCTGAATCTCATCTGCCCATGGGACATCCTTGATGGAAAAGCTGATTTCACTCTCTACCCATTGTTCTAGATCTGCGGACGAAATTACTTTGTACTGATTGGAACACCAGGAATCCTCTTTTGTGTCAAGACTTCCATAGATATAGACTTTTCCATCCGGCATCACATGAGCTTCACCATCCGGGATGTTGGATTTGATATTTAGAAATGGTTTCATAGTTTATACACCGCCTCCTTGCTATTCGTTTGTTTCTTGTTTTTCTAAAGCGACTATAACATTTGAGGATGTATAATTATTGTAATTTTATATATTGTATTGTAATTTTATTCTTTTTAACTACTTTATTTGTAAATGGTTGGAAAAAGACGATTAGCGACACCAGCCTAAAGGTATAAGCCACCTTACATAACGGAATAGAAAAAGCTCAGAGGTCACGACTCTGAGCTTTTTCTTTTTCCTGCAGAAGTTTGATCTGTAGAAATCTAATTTCTTTTATTAGCTATTATCAGAATATGCCATACAAGCTAAAAAGTCAACTTGAAAATATAAATTTTTTAAAGTTTTTCTTTATTCCTCCACTTCAATATGATACTCTCAAGCCCCCGGAAAATAACATTTCGATAAATACCTTCTGAATCTCACATCCCTGTTTGGTTCATTTTAAAGAGTAGTCCTTATCCACTCATCCGCCAACTCCGGCCACTGTTTTACTTCTTCATTCACCTGTTCTTTCTCACGCTTAGTCTGACCAGTGAACATTTTCGCCATCTCATCCAAAGCCTGTTTCACTTCATCCGGCACTGGAAATGTCCCATCGTTCACAGCCTGACCTAATACGAAAGTCTGCTCCAAAGTATACGGTTCTCCAAACTCTTCATTTGCCCATGCTTCATCAGCAAGCGACAATCCATGCTTTCCTTTTGAAAATGCATGGATTGCATACGGAATCTTCTTTTCCTGCAGAGCCTGTGCAAATAAAAAGGAATTCTGAACCGGAACCAGCTCATCCGTTACAGTCTGCCATAAGAAGCATGGCGGCATATCTTCTGTCACCTGTTTTTCCAACGACATATATTCAAGTTCTTCCTCAGAAGCATCCGCTCCTAAAAGTGCTGTAAAAGAACCTCTATGTGCGTATTCACCGGAAGTAATTACCGGATAGGAAAGAATGACTGCATTTGGTTTTGCTGAGACAGATGCATATTCACCGGTTTCTGTGTTTTCAAATTCCTGCCAGTGTACGGCAACACTTCCACATGCATGTGCGCCTGCCGAAAATCCACAAAGCATGATTTTATCTTTCTCTACATGTAATTCTTCGGCATGTTTTCTAATATAACGGATTGCGCGCATCAGATCCTGCATTGGCTGCATTTTTAATGGAATCATCTGCAACAGATTGGTTGTATAAGTTACAACTGCTGTCTGATATCCCATCTCATAAAATTTCTTTGCTACAATCTCGCCCTCTGATGGAGAAACCACAGTATATCCCCCACCTGGAACGATCAGCATACATGGTCGTATTTCTTCGTCTTTATGAAAATATAATCTCATATTCGGAATAAATCCACATGCTGCTGCGTAATTGTATTCTGATTCATTCCATAATTGCACTTTATTCATAACTAGCTGCCTCCCTTACTACTGTCAGATTACATTCTTAATCATTCCCTTTTTCTCGTTCCTTCTGATTCAATGCATTAACAACTGCCTCATACATCGGTTTCGCCTCCGGTGCAGCTCCAAGAAGCTCAGCCAGTGTCATTCCATATGCGAACTGAATCATAGGTCCTTCCAGCATTCCCGGTACCATCTGATTAAACATTTCTACAGCAAGTGGTTCTGCAATGATTTCGCTAAGTGTGCTGTCCATACTGAATCTCTCTACCGCAAGACTTATCTCCGTATCATATTCATAATCATATACACCGGAACCAACTTCGTGTACTTTCTCTTTTTCCGGAAGAACAATCACAGCTGTTGTATTGGCCGGAACTTCTACATGGACATGAATTTTTCCATCCTTACAAGATGTATTAGCCACGATTTTTCCGTAAACAGATTCAAATTCTGTGCCCCAATCTTCAATACCTTTTACAAACATCGGTTTTACCTGGAATTTCTTATATCCCGGCTCTAACTGGGATAATCCGGCAACTTTGCGGTACATCCAGTCACCTACAGAACCATACGCATAATGGTTCAGAGAGTTCATTCCTGACTCGTCAAATGTTCCGTCCGGTTTGATTGAATTCCAACGCTCCCAGATTGTTGTTGCTCCCATGTTTACTGCATACAGCCAAGATGGATAATCTTCTTTCATAAAGAGTGTCGCTGCCATCTCATGAGCGCCATTTTCTGAAAGTGTATGACAGATATAAGGTGTTCCAACGAATCCTGTAGTCAGGTGATTTTTGTGGTTTCCAATATTTGTAAGCAGCGTATTCAAGATACGTTTTCTGTCTTTTTCTCTTGCAAGATTGAAATACAGAGAAATGATAGCACCTGTCTGTGTTTCACTTACAATACGTCCTGTCTCTGTATAATATTCTCTCCGGAATGCATCCAAAGTTGTTTCATAAAGATCCGCATACTTTTTCGCTTCTTCGTCTTTTCCCAGCACCTCTGCTGTTTGCTTCACAAAATCTGTTACATACAGATAGTAAGCATTTGCAATCATATATTTGTCTGTCGCTCCGGTTCTGTCCGCACTCTCTTCTTTGTCCAGTGCAAGCCAGTCTCCGTACTGGAATCCACTCTGCCAGAGACCATTCTCTCCACAGTTGTTCTTAATGTAGTCTACCCACTCATGCATACATTTCCAGTTTTCTTCCAGGATACCTTTATCACCATACATCTGATAAACAACCCAAGGAACAATAACTGCTGCATCACTCCATGCAGAAGAGCTGTACTGTCCCAGGATATCCGGCACAACATGCGGAACACCTTTTTCCAGAGAAGATTCTGCTGCCACATCACGCATCCATTTCGTGTAGAACAGTGCTGTATTTCTGTTAAATGCGGCCGTCCAGGAGAATACCTGCGCATCTCCGGTCCATCCAAGACGCTCGTCTCTCTGCGGACAATCTGTCGGGATATCAAGGAAATTATCTCTCTGGCTCCATGTAATATTACTTTGCAGCTGATTTACTTTTTTGTTAGAACAATGGAAATCACCTGTCTTTTCCATATCAGAATGTGTCACACAGGCAATAAACTGATCTGCTGCAAATTCTTCCATTCCTTCTACGCTGATATAACGGAATCCATGGAATGTAAAATGCGGTCGGAAGATCTGCTCTTCTCCGTTACAGATAAATGTATCAATTGATTTTGCCTGGCGAAGTGTCTCCGGATAGAAGTTGCCATCCTTGTCCAGTACCTCTGCATGACGGAGCACGATCTTCTGTCCCTTCTCACCTTTCACATGCACTTCTACAACACCTGTAACAATCTGTCCGAAGTCAACAAGTTTTTCACCCTTTGGTGTCACAATCAACTCTTTACCCACAATTTTCTCTGTGATACAAACAGGCTCATTTTCCTGCGCTGTTAATACTGCTTTATCAAATTCTTTAACAACAACATTTCCTTCTGTGATTTCCGGTGCATCTGTGTCGATTGTTTCACCCATGTAGATTTCACTGTAACGGATCTCTCCTGTTTTTACAGACCATGTTTCATCTGTAGCAATTACATCTTTGCTTCCGTCTTCATATTCCACATGAAGCTCTGCAAATGCTCCTGCCTGTGTACCATACTGATTCGGCTGGCAATAGAAACCGAGGATTCCTTTATACCATCCGTTTCCGACTGTAATTGCGATTTCATTTTCTTCTGCAAGCTGCTCTGTCACATCATAGATCTGATACTGCAGTCTGTTGTGATAGCTTGTCCATCCCGGCGCCATACGGTAATCACCGACTGTTTGTCCATTCAATGTCACCTCATATACACCATGTGCAGTTGCATACAAACGGGCTTTCTTTACCTTTTTATCAATTGCAAATGTTTTTCCAAATACCGGGCATGCTGTCTCATCTTCCGGGAAATCACTTGTGATCATCTTTGCTTTAAATACCGTATTATCAAAAATTCCTGTCTCAAAGGGACCTTCCACTGACTCTACATTTCCATGATTATCAGCTACAGTTACTTCTACTGTATAAAAAGTCTCATCTGCCAGTACTTCACCTTCATATGAAATCAGGACAGACTGGTCAGACACCTTTTTCCCACTATCCCATACAAGTTTTCCATTTTCATCTGTCACTTTAATCTCATAGGATGTCTGTACTGTATCTTTCTCATCAGATTCTATTTTCCAGGAAAATCTTGGTGCTTTCTCTGTAAGTCCGATTGGATTTTCTCTGTATTCGGTTCTAAAATCATATAATCTCATTCTATTTCCTCCATTTTCAATAAATCCACAAAAGGACAGAACCTCATTAGCAGTTCCGTCCCTTCATTTTATTCTATCATTACTATTTTGCTTCTTTTCTCTTCTGCAGTTCAGCTACAATCTCAGGATATCTCTTCTCAAGGTCATTCTTCAAAAGAAGGATAAACATGATTACGAAAAGTGCAAGTGGAATGTAGATACCAAATGCGAAGATTGCTGTATCTACTGATGCAGGTTGCACTTCAAGTGCTGCATTGTATCCAGCCGCTGCCAGAAGCCATCCAATCAAAGATGCTCCAATACCGGATCCAATCTTACTTCCAAAAGAGTTTGCACTGTTTGTCATACCTACGATACGTTTTCCGAACTTGTAATCATTGTACTCAACACAGTTATTTACCATTGCTCCGAACAGACACATCAGAGGAATGTTAGCAAATGTTGTTACTGCTCCACCTACAATACATGTCATAAGACTGTACGGTGTAAATACTCTCACCAGGCAGGCTGCTGCTCCCATTGCACAGGAAACCATACAAGTTTTTGTCATACCTAATTTAGATGCCAGTGGTCCTGTCAAAATAAATCCAAGGAATGTAGGAATCAGTCCGACTGCACCAAGAAGCGCAACGATATTATCGTTTCCAAGAATATATTTTGCATAATATGTACCACCTGAAGAACTCAGTCCATATGAAATATTCATCATAAACTGGAGCACAAGCATGATGACCCAGTATTTATTCTTGAAGAGCATTTTAATTCCTTCTCCAAAAGTTACATCTTCATCTTCACTCTTCTCAACAATATGTGCATTTTCTTTTGTTACTTTATAAAGTACAAGTAATGAAAGAAGTGAAATCAATGCGAAAATTACTGATACTTTGATCCATGCGCTCTGAGTACCACCAAGCATATTTGTGATTGGAATCAAAAGGATTGCGATTACCATTCCGGCAATATATCCAAATGCTGCACGGAAGACACCCATCTTACCACGTTCCTCTGAACTCTCTGTACGCATAGCCATTAATGCACCGTAAGGAATTGCAACTGCTGTATAAACTACTGCTGTGATCAAAATATTAGTGATCAATACATATGCTGACTGAAGACCGCTGGCTGCATTCTTCGGTACTGTAAACAGAAGAACGATCATTACAGCCGCTGGTATTGCCATTCTAAGAAACCATGGACGACATTTTCCCTTTGGTGACTTTCCTTCATCCATAATCTTACCCATGATAAGATCTGAAAATGCATCAAAAATCTTTGCAATCAGAAGCATTGTAGCAACCATTCCTGCTGCCAGTCCAACTTTCTCTGTGTAAAAGTAAGTCAGCTGTCCAACCAGACCAGCCATAATATTCAGCGGTAACTGTCCGAGACCATCACCAAGATAGTCTGTAGTTCTCATTGATTTCTGAACTCCCATTGAGTCCAGGCCAAGTTCTTTTTTTGTTTTAGCCATCTTTATCCCTCTCTAATTTTTCCTTATCCTAATATTCTTGTCTTACTGTGAATAACAACTCTTTGTTACAATCTCATCCTATAATTGATTCAACGCATTTACCATCTGCTCAAGCATCTCTCTCTTAATTCCCGGAACAAAGCTTAGAAGCTGACGAAGCGGCATACCTTCCATCATCGCTGCCATCATTTCCTGATTCACAACTCCTGACTGATCATTTTCATTTGCTTCTGCCATATCCATTGCCGCATCATTCTGTGCCATTCCTTGCATAAATGGTGCCATTACAGTCTGTGCTTTTGGATCACGCATCAGTTCACCAAGGCAAGTATTTAAGGAATATGTTTTTGGAAGTTCTTTTGTAGGATGTACTGTGATTTCTTCCCCTACACACATCTGATCTGCATTTTCGCCGATCATGACTTTATAAGTGCCTTCCTCTGCATACCAGTCATGGATCAATGTATTCCAGTAAGCAAATGCTCTCTCGCCCAGTATAAATGTAACGGTCTTTTCTTCTCCGGCTTCTAAGAAAATCTTTTCAAATCCTCTCAGTTCTCTGACCGGACGTACCACTTCTGTCTCCGGCGCCCCAACATAAAGCTGAACAACCGTTTTACCGGCACATTTTCCTGTATTTTTAACCTTTACACTTACTTCTACATGTTCTTTGTCGGACATTTCTTTCTTATCCAACTGAAGATCACTGTATGCAAATGTTGTATAAGATAATCCGTAACCAAACGGGAATGCTGTTTCCATCTTTCTGGATGTGTAATAGCGATATCCGACAAACACACCTTCCTGATAAACTGCATTATCAAATCCTTTTCCATAAGTCAGATAACATGGTGTATCTTCCAGACGAAGTGGAAATGTCTCTGCCAGACGTCCACAAGGATTCTTGATTCCTGCAAACACTTCCGCAACCGCTTTTCCTACAGCCTCTCCTCCAAGATAAGCTTCCAGAATTCCTTCCACCTGATCCTTCCAAGGCATAAGTACTGCAGAACCATTGTGAAGAACAACAACTACATGTTTCTGTACTTCGAGCACTTTTTCTACAAGCTCATTCTGGCAATTTGGAAGATTCATATGCTTTCTGTCATATCCTTCAGATTCGAAGTTATCCGGAAGTCCAAGGAAAAGAACTGCCACATCAGCTTCTGCCGCTGCCTTTACTGCTTCGCTCTGAAGTGCTTCTACAACTTCGTCTTTCTCGTCCTGATATCCTTCTGCAAAAGTCACATTTGCAAGCTCCTGAATCTCCTTTGCCGCTTCCAGTGCGGATTCCACTTTCCAGCTGTTGATGTGAGAACTTCCACCGCCCTGATATCTCGGTGTCTTTGCATATTTTCCGATAAATGCAATCTTCTTATCAGAAGTCAATGGAAGAATTTCATTTTCATTCTTTAATAATACCATACACTCCGCTTCGATTTCAGCCGCTGCTTTATGATCTTTTTCATAATCGAATACAGCTTTCTCATCACGATTTTCTGTGTAACGGAAAATAATATTAAGAATTCTTTCACAAGCCTGATCGACTACGCTCTCATCAAGTTTTCCTTCCTGAACTGCCTTTACGATCAGTCGGTCATTTTCATAATCTCCAGGCGGCATCTCCAGGTCAAGCCCCGCTGCAAGAGATGAAATCCTGTCATTGACTGCACCCCAGTCAGAAACAACATATCCGTCAAATCCCCATTCTTTTCTTAAAATATCTGTCAGATATTCTTTATTGTCTCCGACAAATTCTCCGTTGATACGATTGTACGAACTCATTACTGTCCATGGTTTTGCTTTCTTAACTGCACCCTCAAAAGATGCCAGATAAATTTCTCTTAATGTTCTTTCATCTGCATCAGAAGAGTTTGTCATACGACGCTTTTCCTGATTGTTTGCTACAAAATGCTTTGCACTGGTTCCTACATTCTTACTCTGAACACCTTCAATCAGTGCCGCTGCTATCTCTGTAGATACATACGGATCTTCTGAATAGTATTCAAAGTTTCTTCCACAAAGCGGTGAACGCTTAATGTTCATAGCCGGTCCAAGAATTGTGCTTACATTCATTGCCTGACATTCCTGTCCGAGCAACTCTCCCTGTCTGCGGATCAAGTCACGGTCGAAACTAGATGCTGTTGCACATCCGGCCGGAAAGCAAATTGCTTTTTCACTCTCATTGATTCCGAGATGATCTGCTGCCTCTGCCTGCTTTCTGATCCCATGCGGTCCGTCTGTTACCATGACTTTAGGGATCCCTAGTCGTTCTATGCCCTTAAGATTCCAGAAATCAGCACCGGAACACATTCCTGCCTTCTCTTCCAGTGTCATCTGAGAGATCAAATTCTGAATCTTTTCTTTCTCCATGCTGTTACCTCCATTTTTTGTAATTTCTTACTTCTAGCTTTGTTCTATCAGTTCTTCATCACGGCTTTATAATATTCGAAAAATCGTTAATATTATTTCATTTTTAAACTTTTATTTATATATTTATACTTTTATTATGCTTTTTTCTATTGACTTGGGAAATATTTTCGATTACGCTGATAGATAGAATGTAACGTACAAAGTATTTTCACAAATAAGACAGAGGCAAAAACTTATGGAAAGAACTTATTCCTTGATTCATTTTATTGAAGCTTACTACCTGGACTCAAATATTCCGATGTATCTTTTTTCGGATGAGAAATGTATTTTCTGCATGCCGGAACAAAACGAGCTGACTCATCCGCCATTCCAATATCTTCAGGAGCTTTTTTCCGGTTCAGAGCGTATTACTTACTGTATAACTGAATATGGCATTATTTTTTGCTCTCTTAGATTAAATCACTTGAAAAACGGTTACATTGTTTTTGGTCCAGTCACAACTGTGCCTTATTCTGAGTCCGATCTGCAGCGTTTATACAAAGACTACATGGTATCAAATGACATTCACTCTGATTTTAATTCTTTTCTCCGTCAGATTCCGTGTCTGTCTCTGAGTTCTCTGTTAAAGAAATGTATCTTCCTCAACTATTGTCTGCACGAAGAACTGCTTTCATTTGAAGAGCTTCCTTCTGTCGGACAGGCATTGTCTGATGGTGACGTTATGTCAGATACCTCTCTTCTTTTGGAAGAAACTTATCAGAAAAAGGAAAATGAACAGCACAACCAGACTTATATTCTTGAGGAACAGCTTCTAAGACTTGTCCGCACCGGTGACTACGAAGGCTTCAAAAGATTTGCTTATAGTGAAAGCAATTTTCATACCGGTGTCACAGGATCTACTGCTCTTCGTCAGTTAAAGAATAATATTATCATCACAACGACCTTATGTACCCGTGCCGCGATTGAAGGCGGACTGGATTATGACACTGCATATCAGCTCTCCGACTATTTCATTCAATCCTCCGAAAGACTAACAAACGCGGATCGGTTAACTGATCTTCTTGGAAAAGTCAGTTATACTTTTGCAGAAAAGGTAGCACAATCAAAAACGCCCGTCTCTACAGACGAGCGTATGCAAAAAGCAATTCGATATATTCAGCAGAATACAAACCAGCATCTTACAGTCGGAAATGTTGCTGATTATGTTGGATTTAGTAAATCTTACTTCTCTGCTTATTTTAAGAAAACGCTTGGTTTTTCCGTCAGTGCATTTATCCTTCGCTGTAAACTGGAAGAAGGAAGAGAACTTCTGCAATACACGGATAAGTCTATCAGTACGATCAGCGAATTCCTGTGCTTTTCCAGCCAGAGTCATTTTCATACCGCATTCAAAAAACAATTCGGAATGACACCTTCTGAATATAGGAAGAGTACCAACGGGTGACGGGAGTGGCAAAAAGGGGAGGGGGTTATTGGGATTTTTTATTTGAAAAAAAAAAAAAAAAAAAAAAACAAAAAGGAGAAACGAAACACCAGAGAG
>ENA-OWON01000140-OWON01000140.1-gut-metagenome-genome-assembly--contig:-NODE-140-length-45577-cov-6.190110_pt1 | contig 45577 bp, 36 predicted proteins | sample MGYA00248257_ERZ651798 | MGnify/ENA primary metagenome ERZ651798 (study PRJEB26908, sample SAMEA4031708) | gut metagenome | biome: gut; feature: normal infant; material: stool | place: China | collected 2015... | reverse complement strand
TCTTGTAAAGTAGTCAATTTCCAATAGTGGTCAATTCGTGGTCTGACTACCGTTGACCACCGCAGTTTTGCAAGTACAAATCACGCTGCATCGAGCAAAAACGAGCCTAAAACCTGCCGTATCGCAGTTGTCGGAGAACTACGACAGGACGGTATAGACCGGCGTTATAACGTGAATTTTGTTGGTTATGCACATTTACCGCCAAAACAAGAAAAAGCCCGTTGTTGGTTGTCACAACAGGCTTTTTCGGCATTTTGATATGTGATTGCACAGTAGTGGTCAAATGGTGGTCAATCGTCAAGCGGCATTTCAGCCAAGCGGGTGGGCTGATCTTGCCCGGCGTAAATCACGTCGGTGATATGAACGCAGAGATTCGTCTCATCAATCCAGAAATAGACATAATAATTCTTCACCACCAAGCGGCGGATACCAAGGCTATGCCACGGCTCCTCTGGGGTAGGGCGGATGCGTCCGGGAAACATATCCAAAGAATCGATTGCTTTCTTCAACGCGCGCAGCAGTTTTACAGCGGTCTGCGGCTCCATCAAATCAACGGCAATATAGCTTGCAATTTCCTGCATAGACTGCTCGGCACGCGGAGTAATCCTTACTTTATACAGCTTTTCCATTTTCAATCTCTCCGATCAGACGATCAAACACCTCATCGGAGGGCGCAGATTGGTTGGCCTTAGCCTGTTCATATCCGGCAGTCATGCGGGCATTAAATTCCGCATCATCCATTTCAGTGCGGGATTTGGGACGTGTTACAGGGACAGCAGGGCGAAACGGCAGTCCGTTCCAAAGAACAATTTGGCGATAAAACATATTGATAGCGGTGGAAGTCGGAATCCCAAGGCTGGAGAGAATCGCCTCGGCCTGTTCCTTGACTTCTGGCTCGACTCGTGCGGTAACATTAGAACTTTTGATAGCCATACAGCGGCACCACCTTTCTTGCAGACAGTATACCATATTGTATGTCGGATTGCAATACAACATAACAAGCGGCACGACTGCCGGAATAGAATTCTATGTCGAAACAGTTTGAATTCCTCGAATAAATTTGCTATGATAGAAATAATCCTATGGCAAAAGGTGGGTGCATTGTGGTAAGAATCGGAATTCTGGAGGATGAAGCGGCGTACAGTGAGCGATTACTGACGTACTTAAAGCAGTATCAAACGGAAAAACCGGATTTTTCCTATACAACAGAAATTTATACAACCGGCATAGCACTGCTGACGAAATTTGCAAGCCAGTTTGATCTGCTCTTTTTGGACATTCAGCTGCCCGATATGACGGGCATTGAGGTTGCCCGCCGCATACGGGAAAAGGATGAATCCGTTATGATCCTGTTCACCACAAATTACAGTCAATACGCGATCGATGGCTATTCTGTGGGCGCATTTGACTATATGCTGAAGCCGCTTTCTTACCAGCCGTTCAGCAGCAAGCTGTCCCGAGCGCTGCGGATACTTTCTTATATAAAAGACAGAGTAGATCTGCATCTCAAGACAAAACAGGGCAGCAAAAAAATTCCTGCGGATGAAGTGCAGTATATTGAGGTATTCGCCCACGACCTGCACTTTTATACAGATTCGGAGGAAATCAAGATCTGGGGATCCCTTTCGGAATATGAGAAAAAACTGGAAAAAGCTCACTTTGCGCGTTGTAATGTAAGCTATCTGGTAAATCTTCGCTATGTCAAAGAGATACAAGGCAGCGAGGTATTGGTAGGAAAACACCGTTTGCCCATCTCCCGCGCAAAACGAAAGGAATTTTTGGCTGCATTTGCGCAGTACAAAGGGGGAAGCTTATGATCTATTCGTGGTATCAGGCGCATTGGCAAGCTCTTTTGCTGCTGCAGGCGGCGCTGGGGACATGGGTGTTCGCCTATGGATTGAAACGCCGCCCGCACTTCATACGGCGCGCTGTATTTTCGCTTGCGGCGGGCGCCCTTCTGGCGGAGGGAGCTACACGGCTTTTGTGGCATTTCAGCGGGTGGACACAGCTTTTGACGATTTCGCTCATATACGGATTGCTGATTCTGGTCGGCTTTCTCTGTTTTGATGAATCCATCTGGTCAGTTATGTTTGTGGCGTCCTCCGGCTATATGCTGCAGGATATTGCCAGTAGTATAAAGCAGTTGCTGCGGCTATGGCCGTGGGTGAACGGTTTTATGCAAACAAACGCTGGTCTTATCTGTATAGATGCGCTGTGCTATGGGGGATGCTTTCTGTTGGCACATAGAGTGTTTCGCCATGAAACAGACCGTGTGGAAGTGGAATTCAATGATAAGCTCAAGGTTGCATTTTCAGTGGGGGTACTGCTGATTTGCGCCTGCCTGAGAAGACCCAGCCGTATTGTGCCGGGGCTGATCCACAGTGATTTGGGCTGTGGTCATGCTATGGTTATATGTATGTATCAGGTCGTGCTGGGCGCATTTATGCTGCTGCTGCAATACGGTGTTATGGAGCGCACGAGATTGGACCGCTATGTGGACACCATGCAGGAGCTGCTGCATCAGCAGCACCTGCAGTACGAAACCAGCAAGGAAAATGCCGAGCTGGTCAGCGAAAAGTACCATGACTTCAAAAAGATGATCGAGGGGCTTCGCAAAAACCATGTGAATGAAAAGGCGCTGGATAAGCTGGAAAAAAGTGTGGAACAGTACGATATGGCGGTGCATACCGGCAACGACGTTCTGGACATACTGCTGAACGAGAAACGCAGCAACTGTGCGGCATATGACATAGAGCTTACCTGCTTTGCGGGAGCAAAAACGTCCGATATCATTGAGGACATCGACCTGTATTTTCTGTTAAACAATGCCTTGTCCAACGCTGTGGAGGCTGTGCAGGACGTACCGCAGGGCAAACGCTTTATCTCGCTGACGATGAAGCGCGATGCGGATATGCTGTCGATCCACATGGAAAATCCCTATGCCGGTACCGTGGAAATGCGGGACGGACTGCCGCAGACACAAAACGACCCAACCTACCACGGCTTTGGTATGCGCAGTATGCAGCGAATCACCGAAAAACACAATGGTTCACTGACCGTGCAGCTCAAAGACGGATTGTTTCTGCTCGATATTCTGCTGTTCAAACCCCTGCCATGAGTTTGCCGATTACTGATTATGATGTAAATTCTACCAACCGTGCGGTTTCCGTTGTGGAAGCCGCACGGTTTTGCTATGCTGGGGATGTCAAAACGTACCGAAAAAATGACGGTACAAATAAAAAGAAAAAGGAGAAATGCAAATGAAGAAACTACTCGAAAACAAAAGCTATGGCTTTTATGTGACATTTGTCAGCGTAGTGGCCAGTATTGTTTGCGCGGCCGTGTATGCCTCTATGTACAGCGGCTCCCGCTACATGGCATGGCCGGCCGTTGTGGCTATGCTGGTCGGTGCCGCAGTCAGTCTGGTGCTGATGTTCACCAAGAAGGCAGGGTGGGCCAACGCGGTCATTGCCGTTGCTGACTTTGTGGCGTTCCTCTACTATGTGTACGGCATTTACTTCTATGTGTCCGTTGTCATGGTCGGTATTCAGGCTACCGGGTTCAACTCGCAGTTCCGTACATGCACGGCTATGTTTGCCGTGCTGCAGGTGCTGAATCTTGTGAACGTGTTCTTAAAACAAGTTAAGGAGGAGGCATAAGACAATGAAAAAGAAAACCGTTGAATTACTGCAGCGCCTTGCTGTTACAGCAACCACGGTGGTCTATGGTGTATCCTTCACCGGCAACCTGATTGCCTTGGAAAACGCCGATGCCATCAACAGCGCACTGGGTACTGCCTCTTTCAAAACTGTCAAGAGCGAGGACGCAGATTCTCAGGACACCGAATATTACAAGTCCGACTATGAGGATCTGGGTTCCCTGATCCAGGCCGGCGCCGATATGACCGAAGAAGTCATGAGCGAGGGCGCTGTTCTGCTGAAGAACGACAACAACGCGCTGCCGCTGGCATCCGCCTCCAAGGTCAGCGTCTTTGGCGTGACCTCTGCCGACCCCATTTACGGCGGCACCGGCTCCGGCTCCGTGGACGCTTCCAAGGCAGTCAGCTTCTATGACGGTTTTGAAAATGCCGGTCTGGAGCTGAACCCCACCTTAAAAGAAAATTATCTGACCACATGGTACACAGCCCCCGAAACCGGCAACTGGAAGGGTGAGGGTGCAGGTACCTATGACCCCAGCATCCACTTCCGCCGCTGCACGCTGGGCTGGTCCGGCAGCAAAGGGTTGTACATCGGCGGCGTTGACTGGAACTACGTCACCGAGGCTGCCGGGGACACCTTTGCCCAGTACGGCGATGCAGCCATCTACATTGCCGGTCGTATCGGCGGCGAAGGTTCTGACCTGAGCATGGACAGCGCCTCCGACGGCTACAACGGGGACTTCCTGCATCTGACGCAGCGCGAGATGGACACCCTTGCCGGTCTGAAAGCACTGAAGGACCAGGGCGTTTTCAAGAAAATCATCTTCATCTACAATGGTGCCAGTATGCTGAGTGCCGACTTTATCAACGATGAGCAGTACGGCATTGATGCGGCCATGTGGGTCGGTACGCTGGGTCAGAACGGCGGTGCCGCAGTCGGCAAGCTGCTGACCGGTGAGTATGTGCCTTCCGGTCGTCTGACGGACACCTTCTGGATGAGTCATGAAATGAACCCCGTCAACGTCAACTACGGCTATCAGGTATATGAGAATGCCGCAGAACTCGGCATTGAGAGCAAACAGGGCAATATGTTCGTTCCCGAACCCACCCTGCACGCCTACACCGTGTATCAGGAAGGTATGTATCTGGGCTACCGCTACACCGAGACCCGTTACGAGGATACGGTTCTGGGCGCAGCCAACGCAGGCGATTACGATTACAGCCAGGTTGTTGCTTACCCCTTCGGCTATGGTGAGTCCTACACCGACTTCGCGTACAGCAATTTCAAGGCGGAAAAGCAGGGTGACCGCACCTACAACGTGTCCGTTGACGTGACCAACGTGGGCGACACCTACTCCGGCAAGGAGACCGTGCAGTTCTACGTTTCCAAGCCTTACGGTGATTACGCGAAAGAGAATCAGATTCAGGTTCCTTCCGTGGAGCTGGTTGAATTTGGCAAAACCGACGTTCTGGCACCGGGTCAGACCGAAACAATCTCCGTTTCCATTGACGAAAAGTACTTTGCTTCCTTTGATGCCTACGGCGCAGGCACCTATGTGCTGATGCCCGGCGATTACTACCTGATCGCCGCCACCGATGCCCACAACGCCGTCAATGATCTGCTTGCCGCCAAGGGCGCAGACAGCAGCAAGATGGTGGGCAGCGGCGATGCTGCTATGACCGCCAAGTTCACGCTGGATCTGAACACCGAAAAGTACGCTTACTCCGATGCGACCGGCAACCCGATCGAGTCCGTCTTCGGCTACGCGGACATCAACCGCTACGAGGGTCGCGGTGACAACGAAGTCAAGTACTACGACCGTTCCGACTGGGCCAACACGGTTTCTCTGAATCGCGAGAACGGCGCCGCCAAGGTTGTTGCTACCGAGCAGATGGCGCACGATATTCTGAAACAATGCCCCGTTGAGTACAACATTCCGCTGGATAAGGACGCCGAAGCCGCCGCTTACCCGAGCTATGGCAAGCAGGCAGGTATCAGCCTTGTGGATATGCGTACTGATGAAAACGGCAACGACATTGCCTTTGATGATCCCATGTGGGATACCTTCATGGATCAGCTGACCTGGGAGGAAACCGCTACGCTGGTCAGCACGGGTTACCATAACACGGCGCTGGTCGAGTCCATCAACAAGCCCGAAAGCAACGACGAAAACGGTCCCAACGGCTTTAACCGCGTTTACAATGAGCAAAAAGAGGGTCTGGCTTACCGTCAGGAGGTCAAGGCAGGTCATGTGGATGCCGACGGCAACCTGACCGCTGAGGCAGATCCCAACGGCAGCCTCAAGACCACGGCATTCCCCGCCAACGGCATCATTGGTGCCACCTTCAACCGCGATGTCGCTTACCGCGCCGGTCGTATCATCGGCAATGACGGTATCTGGTGCGGCTGTGCCGGTCTGTACGGCATCGGTGCCAACATCCATCGCAGCCCCTATCTGGGTCGTACCGCCGAGTATTACAGCGAGTGCGGCACGCTGACCGGTCTGATGGCTGCTGCCGAGAGCAACGGCATTGAGGACATGGGCGTTCATGTCTACAACAAGCACTGCGTCATCAACGACCAGGAAACCGCCCGCCACGGTGTCGGCGCTTGGGTTCCCGAACAGGCTCTGCGCGAGATCTACCTGCGCGCCTTTGAACTGCCCATCACGATCGGCGGCGCTTACAATACGATGGCCTCCTTTGCACGTCTGGGCACCATCGCCGGCCCGTCTGACGGCACGCTGGCACAGACCTTCCTGCGCGGCGAATGCGGTATGAAGGGCATTATCGTCACCGATATGTACACCGACATGAACGGCAAGCAGGACAACTCCCCCTACTTTGAGCTGGCCTACGGCATCTACACCGGCGGCTGCGATATCCCCGACGGTTCCGGCGAGGAAGCTCAGTTTGATGCATACCGCCCCAAAGCTTCCGGCGAGGGCGACTATGCCACGATGGCTTGGGCTATGCGCAATGCAGCCAAGCGCGTGTGCTACTCCATCGCGCACTCCAACGCTATGAACGGCATTGCCAAGGGTACGGTCATGGTTCCCGTCACTCCTTGGTGGGCTGAGGCTCTGCAGGTAACCAAGATGGTTTCCCTGCTTCTGCTGCTGGCTTCTGCTGCATGGGCTGTGGTCTATCACGTCCAGTTGGCACGCCGCAAAAAGCAGTAAAAGTGGTCATTCGCCCAAAATTCTCCTAGTCATTCTCTAATTCCTTGTTTTTTCTTCTTGTGAAATCGGCTCGCTCATCAAAGGCTGTCTGTCGCAACAGATTGACCCTGCGATGGGCGGGTCGATTTCTTTATATTTGTGCAATCGGGAGGAATCGCTTATGAATGAAAGTCAAAACAGCAGCGCGGTCAACCGCGCCAAGCCTTATCAGCTGGTCTTGTTCCCGCTGAACAACGGTGCCACGAACGTGTATTATGTTCTGGTGCTGTCCTACATTGCAACCTTCGGTAGCAAGGTTCTGGCACTGTCCATGATTTTTGCCTCCGTCATGGTCACCGGTATGCGTCTGTTTGACGCCGTCACCGACCCCATCATCGGTGCGTTGATGGACCGCACGAACGGCAAGTTCGGCAAGTTCCGTCCGTTTATGGTCATCGGCAACCTGATTATGGCAGTCAGCATTCTGGTACTGTACTGCCTGACCCCGCTGATTCCCGACACGATGATGTGGGCGCGCTATGCCGTGTTTGTGGCGCTGTATGCGGTGTGGGTCATCGGCTACACCTTCCAGACCAGCTGCACCCGTTCGGGGCAGACCGTTCTGACCAACGACCCGAAGCAGCGCCCGCTGTTTACCATTTTCAACACCGTGGGCAGCCTGCTGGGCATGGGCGCTATGCAGTTCTTTGCCCCCATCCTTGCCAAGAGCTATGAAGGCGGCTACGGCTCCGCCGGCTTTTTCCGCGCGCTGGCACCCGTCGGTATCGTTATCTCCCTTGCCCTGACCTTGCTGGCGGTCATCGGCATCTGGGAAAAGGACCAGCCTAAATATTTCGGCATCGGCGGCGAAAAGACCGAAAAGCTCAAGGTCTCCGAGTACGTCCAGATCATCAAAGAGAACAAGCCCATGCAGCGCCTGATGGTGGCGGGTGCGGGCTGCAAGCTGGCGCTGTCCATCGCCACCAACACAACCGTGCTGTGTATGCTGTACGGCTGCATGATGGGTAACTATGATGGTCTGTACTTGCCCATGATGGTGCTGGGCTATGTGTTCAGCGTGCCGTTCTTCCTGCTGACTGTGCGCACGAGCCAAAAGCACGGGCAGAAAGCCAGCCTGATGCGCTATGTCAGCGTGGCGCTGGTGTGCTACGTCGGCGTGTTCGTCCTGCTGCTCCTGTGGGGTCACGGCGATGGCTTCACCCTGAGCCTGCTGGGCGAGGGCGGACTCTCCCTCAACCTGTACACCGTCCTGTTCATCCTGCTGTTTGGCGTCGGCTACGGTGCGTACTATGCTACGGCGGATATGCCCATCCCGATGGTCGCCGACTGCTCTGACTACGAAACGTACCAGTCCGGCAAGTATATCCCCGGCATCATGGGTACGCTGTTCAGCCTGGTGGACAAGCTGGTGTCCAGCCTGTCCGCCACCGTGGTGGGCATTGCCGTCAGCTTCATCGGTCTGGAGAGCCTGCCGACCCAGTACGACCCCTACACCCCCGGTATGAACGTGGTCGTCATCGTGCTGTTCTGCGTTATCCCGATGGTCGCCTGGGCGGCCACGCTGATCGCCATGAAGGGCTATGCCCTGACCGGCGAGAAGATGAAGGAGATCCAGGCTGTCAACGCCTGCCGCCGGGATGCCGTGGCGAACGGCATGAGCATGGAGGACGCGATGCAAAAGTATGTGAAAATGGAGGATATTCCTGACAACTATAAATAATGGTGAAAAAATCTCACTTTATGAACGCCGCAGGCGATTGATATCAGTTCTCTACGAGCGACAGAATGACACTGTTGGCAATCTTGCTTTTGAATTTAACGTGAGTCCGTATACAATCCGACATGACATAAGGGCGTTGGAATTGGAGTATCCGATTTATACCAAGGTTGGTCCTTGTGGTGGCGTGTTCATTCTGGATTCAAGCCGATTGCAGCAATGTTGGCTGACATTACGCCAACGAGAATTGTTGATGGATGTGTGTAGTGCTTTGGACGGCGAGCAATCTTTGCTAATGAAATCCATCATTGGTGGATTGTCGCCTTAAATTGTGAATGACGTGTAAACAATTAGCACTTGCTATTGACTGACTGCTAACGAAAAGCGTATACTAGCTTTACAGATTTGTTCTGTACTAGCACCTTTACAACTGAATACACAGCATAACAGGTACTTTACTTTCCCGGTGGGGCGCACAGCAAGGTCAAGGCAGACCCTAACCCACGGCAGGGAGAGGACATAATGATACTCCAGATGCCCCACAGCTTCAGATGGGGTGACCGCGCTTGGGTTGTAAGAAGTAAGACCCTTGCAAAGTCAGTGAATGGTCGTCGGCGGCGGCTTGCCTGTTATGTTCCCATGTCTGGGGGCGAGCGGCAAATTAGACATTTTTCTTCAGCATTTATTTTGATGTACACGGTTTCTTTTATTATTTACATGACCGTGTGATTAACGCTAGTATGCGTATTATTTGATTTTTATTGAATTTACATCAAGATTTGCGGGGAAAGTGTACCCTCACGCCCGGATAGAACAGAGATAATATATAAAGAGCTCGGAGGACCTTACCAAATCGGTAAGGTCCTCCGGGCTCTTTTTTCTCTCTGGAAAGTGTATTCAAATGGGGTACACAGAATAACGATATGACGCAGAAAAGAAGTGAACCTATGATTAGACCAATTCTGAGAGATTGTGCGAAATACGCACGCGGACCGCCAAAGTGAATCAGAACTGATTCACTATCTTGGATCAAAACCGAAAAAGTGAATCAAATCTGATTCACTCGCAGTAACCGCCCAAATCTGCCCCGTGTGGGGCAGATACTCCGCGTCGCACACGGACACGACATCACCCGCAAAACCGCCGTTTGGCGCGTTTGTGGGGCTGTGTGGCGGCATGAACCGTACAACTTAACACTAGAGAGTAAAACTTACTACACACAAAAAGACGATAGTATGAGATAATAGATGTATACCAAACAAGAAAGGATGATGTGAATGACTACCGCAAGATTACCGAAAACCATTACCGCCGACGCGCTGCTTGCAACACCGATACCGCCCGTAAAATGGATTATCCCCGGCTTACTTCCTGCAGGGCTGGCAATTTTTGCCGGTCCCAGCAAGGCGGGCAAAAGCTGGCTGACACTGTGGCTCTGCTTGCAGATTTCGCAGGGAAAATCTGTGTGGGGGCGTGAAATAGAACCGAGAACCGTGCTTTATTTCTCGCTGGAAGATACACTAGGTCGTCTGCAAGAGCGCCTTTACCAGCTTGTCGATGCAGAAGAAGACCCGGAACGGCTAATTCTGCAGACGGAAAGTCACGGAATTGGGCAGGGATTGGAGGAACAAATCGTTAGTTTCATCCATACTTGCCCTGATATTAGCCTCATCGTCATCGATACCTTGCAAAAGGTACGAAAAAGCGACCAGAATGGTAGTATGTATGCCAATGATTACAAGGATATTGGTGCATTAAAGGAACTTGCCGATAAGTACGGCATCTGCATCCTGCTGGTGCATCATTTGCGTAAGCAATCATCGTCAGACCCCTACGATCAAATCTCTGGTTCAACGGGCATTATGGGCGTGGCGGATACGACATGGCTTATGCATCGTCAGCGCATGAGTAAAACCGCGACAATTCGTGTAATTGGACGCGATATGGACGAGAAAATGCTGCATATCCGCGAAGAAAACTGCGTCTGGACGTTGGATGAGGAAGAAACCGCAGAACAGCAGGCGTTGAAAGCTATTCCTGACTACCTTTGGAAAGTTGCAGACTACATTGACTCGGTTGGAAAATGGCAGGGCACAGCCACCGAATTGCTTGTTGCAGCGAATATTTCTGATGTAAAGCCTAACCAGTTCACCCGGAAGATGGCGCATTATGCCCGCGATGTGTTCAGCCCTCGTGGTATCGAATACAAGTACACCCGCACTGAACAAAAACGCTTGTTTGAGTTCTTCCATGACGATGATGACGGTGATGACGATGATATTGATATATCGGAGTTGTTCCACTGGGGTATCCCACAAACATCGTCATCATCGTCATTAAGGTCGCTTGAGGGGAGCAAGCATGGGCGAAGTGTTGCCACAGGGCAACCCGCCGAAAAGCCTACGGGGACAGCCCCGAACCCCTGTGAGGCTGCTGCGCATGAGAAAGCGCAGTGTCGGAATCAATGTCCGCGTCAGCGCCACAGAGAAACGAAAAATGACGCTGATGGCTAAACGGTGCGGGCTGTCTCTCTCGGAATACCTGCGCCAGCGGGCGCTGGACTATGAGCCGAGTGGGCAGCCACCCAAGGAGGTATTTGATGTGTTGGATAAATTGGATGAAATTGCAGAAAACTGTCAACCGAGTGCAGGCGTTAAAATTACAGCCTGTGCAGATGAGATGAGGGATCTGCTCATTGGCGGTAACTAAGATTTGGACGATTAAGGATAGCCTGCAACGTACCCTTGGTTGAAATTGCAACCTTAATTAAGAAAAGAAAAACGGCGAAGCATATTCGACCGTAAAAATAAGAAAGTTGGGACTCAGACAGCTTCTGCAGGAGTCCAGTAGCTTTCCCATCACGGTAATAAGCCACCAAAAATTCCAGTTGATGGAAATTCTGGGCTAATAAGTTGTTTGAAATGCGGGCATATTGACTTTGCAAATTCCAAGATGAGTTTCGATACAATTCAACTTTACATTGTGATTTTTGATTAATTGCAGTATAATTAATGGGTAGTAGGGTTTTGTGCTGCTAAAGGGGCTGTATAAGGACAACGGTTATCTATTATTTGTACTTGTGTGAAAGACAAGCGAGGTATATATGGAATATTCCGTGGTGTCAAAAATTATAGATTTATTGGTGGAGCGTTGTAAGGATGCCTTTTCTGGATTGAAAGGGAAAATTAAACTTCATTGTATAAAGAAAAATCTCAAAAATGAGGTTTTTAATGAAATACTCTCAGCGCATGGAGATAAGGTCTTTTATAATGATTTGGATCGTTTCCTCGTAGACAATGATGTGATTTGTAATATTATTCGGAATTGCTGTGATACATCGGTATTCCACTATAAATCTAATTCTCAAACAATAAATTATTATGTACATTTGTTTGCAGAACTCTATCCTCAATATAGTCAATATCATTATGAAATCTGCGTTCTCTTGCAAAAATATTTTGAGGTTATCTATCGAACTTTAAATAAATCGGATAACGACGAAACAAGAATTATCTGTAATATAGTTAAGGAACTTTCACATGAATTATTTTGCGAGCTACAGGATATTAAGAGTACCGTTGAACAAATTGATAGAAAAATAGATGTGTTAGTTGGCAAACAAGAACTTACATCTGCAAAACTTTCATTTGATGAATATCGAAAATATTTATTGTGCTTATATCCACTGTATCCTGCCAACGAATATCTGGAGCGGAAAATTTATTCAAAAGATGAGTGCAATACCCAATTAAACGCTTTGGATGTATTGCTTAAAGAAAAATGTGTTCTCATTTTAGGTGAAGCAGGGTGTGGGAAGACTTACGAATCTATCACATTGCTTCATAAAGCGTGTACAAGCGAGAACACACATACATTAATTCCAGTATTTATTCCGCTACAAGAATATGGATTGCTTTATTCGGATATTATTGATGGTATAAAGTATAAAATTAGTCCATTTTGTGATGGAAATGTAGATAAAATTGTTGAAGAAAAACTAAAAGAGGGAGAGTATATTTTAATCTTCGATGGTGTTGACGATATAACTCAAGAAATATACCGAGAAAAATTTTATGCCGATTTCAACAATTTCACCGCGCACTACAATAAGAATTATTTCTTCGTCACGGCACGCTTTAACCGTTATCATGGAGAACTAGGTGAAAAGAAGAAATATTTTCTTACGGCTTTAAGTGAACAAACTGTTCGGCAGGAACTGATAAACGATGGAATTTCCACAAATATTCCGAAGCCGTACTATACGCTTTTCTCGAATCCATACTTTCTGTCTGTTGGAAAAGCTGTATTAAGACAAAGTGCGAATCGAGCTATATTTAACAGAAGCGGCTTGTTTGAGGAATTGTTTCATAAATTATATGGAGAGGCATCTCAACACGCAGGATCACTAGGAAGCATACCAATTACTTGCCATGATGCACAAAATGTTTTGGGACAGTTGGCTTATCAAACTTTTTCGCAACCATGTTATAGCTATATGGAATTTGACCAGAAACTATCTCAAATAGTTAATGAAAACAAGATGCGTGTTATAGCATCATTTATCGAATCTGGATTATTTAAAATTGAAGGCAAAGTGTTCTTTGTACACAAGTTGCTCAAAGAATACTGTACTGCTTACTATTTAGTTTATAACCTTCCACTATCTAGTAACAAGGAACGGTATGTGGAATTGGTTCAAAAAGAGGACTGGAAAGAAGTTTTTATCTTTGCAGGCGGAATTTTTAAAAATCAGCAAGAACAAGATGAATTCCTGGATTTTGTGATGGAACATAATTTGCCATTATATGTCGAGTGTGTTAATGCTAAAAGTGATGTAAGCAAAGCGGACGACGCCAATATACTCAATCGAATGCTAACACAAATACTTAAGACGTATCGATTTATTTTGAACAGATATTTTCGCCAAATAGAAATGCTGTTCGAACCATTTTATGTTCCGAACAGTTTTATGGCGGGAAAAGAGCAAAAGATTGCTATTGTTGGATGCCTATCGGAAAATCAATGTTGCTTGAGTTATTGGTTTGATTTGGTTTCGGAAGACGAAAGTGATGTTCAGTGTATTGAAGAGAATCAATGTAGGGAGTACCATAATGCCTTTGAAAAGAAGGCGCTTTTTCAAAGACGCAATATCGTTAGCCATGGTATAAATTTAAGAATGTCTGGATTTGGCGAAGATAGTGGTCGTAAAATAGCTATTGATTTATTAAAAAGCAATCTCAAGGAATTAATCGAAAAGAAAAAACTAATAGAAGACAAATACTTGCTGTGTGAACGAGTGGCTTCTTGTCAACGAAAACTAAAGGCAATTCGAAATATTGATAATTTGCCTCAAATGCAATTAATTGTAGATGAAATGATTAATAATGTGCTTGAAAAAAATCCGTATGTAGAAGGATATGTTTTTGATAGAGTAGAGTTGTTTCCGCTCCAAAAGATATTGCACGATTTAAATCAAAATAAAGCAATTTTATCGGAGTGCATTCTTCCGGGCCCGGATGTGCCAATCACAGAAAAAGGAGTGTTCTTTACTTGGGATTTGTACTCGAAGAAGCAAAAGGAACGTCGAATTTCCTTGTTTTTCTACTACCACGAAAATAGTTATCTGAATATGGTTAACTATAATTTTCCAGAATTAAAAAAATATTTCCGAAGATGCAATGATGCTCCATATCAAGTGGTGGTTGAAGTAGATTACAAGGAAGATGCAAATCCACATGACTTTACATCAGCACCATCAATTCAATACTACTATGTTGCATCTTCTGCGGATATTGTTCCTTATCCAATAATCCGCCAAATAAAGGGAAAAACTTTTTCTGACTACAGGCAAGTTATGCAAGATATCCAAAAGAGTTACTCAAAACAGGGACGAACTGTGAAACACTTATCGACTGCGCGGACAACGTTTACATTTGTCACTACATCAATGAAAACTAGAGAATACAATCCATTATCCGACTATGTATACAAAACGATAAAAGAAAGCTTAGAGGACGTGTTTGGATCAATCCGATGATCGTTAGGAATGGCGTGCGGATTGAAACTCTTTCTGTAGTGGCGCAATATAGATGTTCGGCCTACTTACGCACCTACTAAGATTTTCTGAACAGCCAAAATCCGTGCTATGTTGCATTTATGAAAAATAAGAATAGAAAAGTCAAGAAAGTAGGTTGAATAAGCAGCGGCACCGTCAGAGATGGCGGTGCCGTTTTTGTCAGTAATAGGTAGATTTTAGGGCGAAAGATTGTTGGGTGTGGTGATAGCTTTCTGTCGCAGTTGTCGGTATGCTTTGTAGTACCAGAGGTCAATAAAACATACAAAGGAGCGTTGAAAACAATGGCATCTATCAGAAAGCGCGGTAGCAACAGTTACTTGATTGTGGTATCTCGTGGGTATGACTACGAGGGCAACCGGCTGAAATCCGTGCAGAAAACGGTCAAGCCACCCAAGGAGTACACACCCAAACAGGCAGAGAAATGGGTAAAGGTACAGGCGATTCTATTTGAACGCGAAGTTCAGCATACGCCGGAACCCATCAACCGCAGTATTACGCTGGCAAAGTACATTGAGCATTGGGCGGCTGACATTGGACCGAAGAAACTTGCGGATTCTACGTTTTGCAGAGATTTGCAGGATATCCGCAGAATTCTGCCCGCGCTGGGCAACTATAAACTGACGGATTTGCGCAAGGAAGTCATCCGAGAATTTTACGAAGAAATGCGGCACACACCGCGTCTGGACGGCAGAGGAAATCTATCCGAGAAGTCAGTCGAAGGTTTACACAACACGCTGTGTGGCATCCTATCGGCGGCTGTGGACGAGGGATACCTTACTCACAATCCCGCATGGAGATGTTACAAACCGAAAGGACAAAAGAAAGAGCGCCCGGTAGCTGACGAGGAAACCGTCAAAAAGCTGATTACAGCGTTTGAAAGTCAGAGTATGAAGTACGAAACCTATTTCAAGCTGGTGCTGGCAACCGGGCTACGTAGGGGAGAAGCCTGTGGACTGAAATGGAGTGACATTAACTGGCGTAAACGGACGATTCATGTACAACGCGGGGTGGTGAAATTGAGCCACCAGGAATCAATCACGAAAGACCCCAAGACCAGCAGCGGTGACAGAATGGTATATCTGAGCAAGGAAATGTGCCAGTTGCTTAAAGCGTGGCGGAAAGAGTGCGAGTGGGATAGGCAGCAGACGGCAAATGAAACTGTGGACGAGGATGACTACCTGTTCCGCCAGCCTAACGGCAAGCCGATGAATCCTTGCACATTCACTTACAGATTCAAGCTGATTTTGAAAGCCAACAGCTTGCCGCTGGATTTGAATGTGCATAGCTTACGGCATACGAACGCCAGCCTGCTGATTGCACAGGGTGTGGATGTGCGCACGGTGGCTAGTCTATTGGGCCACGCACAGGCCAGTACAACGCTGGACATTTACGCCCACGCCTTTGACAAGAACAAACGCAAGGCGCAGGAGAAACTCGGAAAGGCGATTGGACTATGAGAAAAATCAAATTGACCCGTGCGAACAAAAGTATCCTGCTGAAAGCGCTTGCACCTTATTATTACCGTGAAAAAGCGCTTGGGCATAACACAGAAAAAACGGGGCGACTGATACTGAAAATTGATTTTCTCCCAGCCGATAGAAGAGCAAGTTTCTCAGCAGAAGAAATTCATCTTATGCGAACCACTGTAAATCAACTAAGAAATGAGAAGCTGGCAAAAGGGCAGTACACGGATGCCACCGATGATATGCTCTTGAAGCTTATATAAGAACGAAAAAAGGCGAGCCGCTCCGCAAGAAGCGATTCGCCTTTTCTTTAGTTAGCTGCAAAACTTTTTATTACTTTCAACGAGCATGGTCACATACATCAGCCTGTTCATTCTCAATGCCGGAACATTCTGTAGGCAATGATAATAATTTACAATTTTTTGCATATTCTCTGTCAAAAACAGATGTCTCAAGCTGATTTGTCACCCACTCAAAGAAAGCTTCAAGCGGGCCTTTTATTGAAAGGAGAGTTCCAACCACTGAGCCTATTCCCAAAAGTATAAGAATTAGACCTCTTATAAAATGAGAGCTCGCCATATTGCTATAATTGTGTGCAACATCAAAAAAGCCCACAGCAAATGCAGATATAATAATAGCATATTCAACAGCATTGCAGATACAAAGAGCTCTCTTTTTTATCTGTTTTGCCTTGTAATGCGCTGCTCTTTCAATGCGAGCACGCTGGGTGCTATATATTTTGTCAATTTCGCGCTCGTTTTGTTGCTGCATTTTTGCTATGCTCTCATCCTTGATTTTAGAAACGTATTTATCCCTTAACAAGGACACTGTATCAACTGTAACTGCATCCGGATTGTTTTCCGATTCAAATAGAAGCTCTTTTTGAATAAATCTCTCCGATCTTAGTGCGGCCGCCTCTTCGTTTGTCATTGCACCCTCATTTTGCATCTTGGCTAAAATAGCGCAAAAAGTATCCATAACCTCTGGAATAGGCTGCATAGCTGCGTATGCATTTGCGAGTAGCTCTGACTCTGGAATTTTATTATCAAAAGAGGCTGACTTGACCCAGGTAATAGCAGCAAGTTCGCTGTCCGTTATAACCAGTTGAGATGTTCTTCTTTTTAGTTCGTGAGCATAATACTTGTTCACGACACGCGCAAGATCTTTATTGGTCGTAACAAAAATAGCTGAAACTTTCTCTATGCTATCCGATACAACTCCGTTTCTTAGTAAATGCGTTGCCGTTATAGATGAAATATCTACATTTAAACTTCTTTCCGGATACGATGGACGAGCCTGCATGATAAGCTTTTTTAATTTTGCCTCGTCAATAAGAACTTTCGATTCATCTACAGGCCCATCTGCCGTTTTGGGGTAATCAGGAATGGTTTTGCAATAAATTGAAAGCGACTTCAGCTTATGAACATATGTTTTCTTGGCTCGATCCACATCTGCCACAGTATAGCCTTGTTTGTCTAAGCCTTCCAATGTTCTTGACGTTGTTGCTATCGTGACATTTTCGATGGCATGCTGGTAGGCAGATAAAATAGAATATACTTCCTGTTCTGTCTGTGGGAAGAAACCAAAGTTTGCCTTTTGAAGTTGAAGTTGCTTGTGAAGTTGTTTTGCAGCAAAATTTTCATCATCGCTCTGGTATCCAAGGAGACGCAAAAGGACAGGCGTATCATAGTAGAAAGTGACATCTTTATATGATTCAGTACAAAGATTTCCATTCTCTGGTTGCATATAAATTGCGGCTTTTAAGAAATATCCTTTGACAAGACTTAAAATTAATGTATATTCTTCGTCCTTACTTTCCCTCGCATCTACGATATATCTCGCAATATAGTAGTCTGATTCATAAGACTTTCTTTGTATCTCTGTAAAATCTATTTCCTCTTTGCCAACCGAAACGCTATATTTTGAAAAGAAAGCTTGCAATAGATTAATTGCCTGTTCACGTGTATGAACGTGCTCCTTTTTGCAGTGAGTTTGTAGATATGCTAGCAAGGAATCGCCCAATCGATTTGTTATTTGTATGCATTCTGCCCTTTTTCGATCTAACGAGGCGCATTCACTATCTAATGGAACAATGAAAAAGAATGTGCCATGGTCTTTTCGCTGATAATGCGTTACATCACGCTTTAGTACACGTTTAATGATTTCAGGCGGAACATCCGTATATCCAAACTGATTATCTAAATACTGAGACACCTTAGATAAGTTAATCTTTTGACTGAGTGGTGTGCAATGTGCAATGCTATAGTTTATAAATGGAGAAATTAAATCCAGAAGATCTTTTTGCCTTGTGCTCCACATGGTTTCTAACATTACGGCACCAACTAGTGACGGAGATGTATACATTTTCCATCCTCCAAACCTAATGTAAATAATTATTATAAAAAGCATTGGGATTTATGATACGAAGTTAACACTTTATGGATTTAATGCGCTTTATTTTTAAATTATATCACAAAGAAGCCTATATCCACAACACATAGGGAAACATTTTTATTATTTGTTTTGATTATAAAATGAAAATGTATCGCATTCAATATCGATATGATTTTTTATAAAACATTCCTTGCTGCGTACCTTATGAAAATGCCTATATTTTTAGTCACATGTTAAAAAGTGCGGAATTTCTCCACATGAAGTTTTATTTCTCTATTTTTCACAGAAAAAGCAGTCGATAGTAAAAAGACCTAGACAGATTATATCAAAGCCTTTGAGCGCGCCCAACTGGATTCGAACCAGCGCCTTTGGAGTCAGAGGCATACGGTAGAATGAATTACTACCACACGGTTGAATGAAAAAACCTCGTTGCAAAAGTACATGGCAATGCGCTTTTTGTGCAACCGAAGGGATTCGCCAAGCCGCGCCCTAGAAACGCCCCACCGGGGCGTTTCTGCCCCGCGGGACGCAAAACGCGGGGCACGGGCTGTTCGAATCCGCTCTTTTACTGCTCCATAAAATCCATGCAAAACAAAAAGAGCAGCACCCCATAAGGTGCTGCTCTTGGTGCGACCGGGAGGATTCGAACCTCTGGCCTTCCGGGTCGGAGAACTGTGACGGACAGAAAAATAGCATGATATAGCGCCGGAAATTGTGTGGTGTGCACAACTTCCGGCGCTGGTTGTGGTGGTTATAAAAGAATGTTGGGACGTGAAAAACGATACACGGAACCGGCTGGGAAGAAGGAGTGGTCAGATGATGGTCAGAGAAGCTGCTGATACAGAACCGAATCCGCTCCCAAAGGCATCAGTCTTTATTGTCCACATATAGAAAAAAGGTTCTTTTGGTAATTAACAGGAGCAACAGAATAATTATAAGAGAGCTTCCCAAAAGGACGACCGATGATATTTTTACAATAATCTCTGATTTTGTTTGTGTAAGGACAATAGACAAAATCGCTGCGATCAAAGACATTAAGTTTGCAGAAACAATTGATACAAAAGTTTCCTCGGCAACTTGTTTTTCTGTTTTGTGAGTACTATCAATTTTGCCTACCATAACGGCTGCAAATCCAAATAACACTGTGAAGACAATTGAAAAAACTGTAGTTAATAACTGTGCCAACTCTTCCTCAATGACAAAATCTAACTGATAAACGCAGATGTATGAAAATACCCAAGGAAAAACTAAAAAGCATAAGCAATCCCAAAGAGAAATTCTTTGTTTTTTCGCGTTTTTAAAAACTTTGATCTGTTCTTTTAAAACAGCCCAGAGCCGAACCTTTCTGTTGAAAAAAAGCATAACAACTACAAGAGCAGCTGCAGTAAACAGCCAGATGTTTCTATCCGGCATTTACATCCTCCCCCTTTATTATGCTCTTATAATATTCGTCCGATATCGCTGATAATTCTCCGATAAAATCACCAGATGATCTGAATCTTTGGTGCAGCTGATCTGTAATGTCATATACTCCCATAATGGAGTCAAATTCATTCCATTGAACTGGACAAATTCGCTTTCCAACCCGAAAGAATATCTTAGCATCATTATAGTCTTTTGCGTCTGGGCACTCCGCTTTTATTTTCGCAAACGCAACAGCTCGATCGATTTTTCCGATTTGCACAGAACGCAAAATATCTTTAATTGCATTATTTTCGTAAGATCCAAGATTTAGACCTAATTCCTTGACTACTTCACGTTGTTTCTTCTTATGTGTGTTTTCAGCAATATCTGTTGATGTTGAATCACGAACAAATTGCAATTGTATTTTAGTAGGAATTACGTCAAGGTCCTCTGGGGAAACCAATGGCAAATAAAGTTCCATATTTAATTTTATTCCTTTTTGCCGCAACATTTTATTAGCAACTTCCAAGAAGACACTTTTACACCCAGAACCGCTTTGACGGTGAAATATAAGTATCGCCGAATCTTCATCTTGATACACAAATATATTGTGTTCATAAAGCGCGGCGCTGTCGGAACCGAAGTCATATTTTTTCCCGGTGGTTGTTTTGATAATTCTAAATGGTTTCCCTTGCTTCCCTGCATAGGGAACTATTCTCCATTTCTTTACACCACTTTCACTTGGGCGAGAATAGACATTTTCTTCTGGCAGCATAATTGCTCTTTCGGTAACTTCGCCTTTGGCTAAAGACGAGGTCGCCTTACAAAAATCTTCAATAAAATCAGCAAATGTATATTCTGGTGGGATATCTGCTTTAATCTTCTCTTGCAATTCTTCTTTTAGCGGATTGTTTCTCTGCAGATAACTAAACGTGCATCTATACGCGGACAAAGTTTCAATTCTTGCCATCATTCATCCCGCCTTGACATATTATGTAATTCCATTTATTGCCAATTAAGTCCCCAGTAGGCCTAATGCAGCAGCCCCCAAAAGCTGAATTACGGCACCATAGAACCAACCATGCTTTTCCATGTGGTGAGTAATCTTTTCAAACAATCTTTTTTGTTTGGGAATAGACCTACTTGACTGTATGTTTTCAATTAATTCCTTGACTTCATCTAGAACTTCATGGAGTTCCTCTTTATCTTCGCCACCCTTTTCATCTATGGCTTGCTCGATTTGATGTATGGAATTATCTACAGTAAATGTAGAGCCCGAAACATTGCCGAAGACCAAATTTCCGTAATTAATAATGCTTTGCTGACGTTCCTTTTCGTGCTGCTCTTGTCTAGCTAAAGCTGCTTTCTTTTCTTCAAAATAAGAGAAAGCTGGTGGCAGTAGGTCAAGCATACCGCCATTACCAAAAACGAAAACTCCTCCGACCATTCCGTATTGTGTCAATTTTTCGAGTTCTAACCCGATAGACATTTGCACATAGGAAGGAAAGATATCGTCACAAAAAATAACATGTGAATCTTCTCGAGCGCTGCACGCCAGCAAACACCTCAGTATTTCTTCTGTGGTTTTATCCATGATGCGAAAGCCTTCTATTAATGGTTGCCCATTTACAATAGATGCGGCTCGTTCTCGAATCATCGCTTCACGCTCCATCTTCTTCTGCTCCCTTGCCCGTCGCTCTCCTTCACGCTTTTGTTTGTTGGCCAGCTGTTTTTCCTGCTTCATTTGAGCTTCAAGCTGCCTTTCCAAAGGACTTTTTGCCATAGTTCCTCCTTATTTCAATCATACCAATCCATTCAGCTGTACTAGTTACAATGTTTTACAAGTCAAAATTTTCAAATGCGAGTTTTGCTCTCGCTTTGCATATTGTGTTTATGCTTTCTGTAAAAATGTCAGAAATATATTTTTGAACGAACAATCGATCCGACCTTAAGGGCTTGAAACGGTACGTATATCCATAATATTCTTCCAGAACTCAAGAGATCTTGGATTTTAACGTCTATGCCCCATCTCGCCTCTCTTGCAAAAAACGAATACATTCAATCATAGCCCGCCGCCATATATACTGTATTCCGGATAGAGTTGATTCTTCGAAATTTATCATTGTTATATCAAAAATCGGCACTATCTATCAATAAACATCTACAATGTTGGTGTTTCGGTTTCTTTGTGCTCCGGCAAACAGAATCTGATTTCCTTATCTATCCTGCAATGTTTCCTGCCAATAGATTTCTTCAATTCTCATGCGAACGCCTTGCTCTGCTCCTTCCTGTGTTTGGCTGGCCTTTTCAAACGCTTGCCGACGCGAAGGTGCTTTTTGCTTCGTTCATTGCTGCACATCGGGAAAAAGCAGTATAATATACTCGATTTTATCTTCACGCGAAAAAAGCAGCTTCTTTTTTGATCGTATAAAAAGGAAGGATGAATTCATTTGAAGAACAGTGCTTCTAACGGAAAAGCACATCGAAAAATCGATGGCAAACAGCTTGCACATTCTATTGGTGAAGCGGCTTCGGCAGCCGCTGACAATGTGGGAAAAACTGCGGTATCTGTGGCCGACAAAACCAAAGAACTGGCTTCCAAATCTCAGGAAGCCGTCTATGGCGCTCTGTACCAGAACGGCGACGGTGAAGTCAACATCGAGGATGTCATTTTGATGGGACTCCGGGTTCCGGGGATTCGTGTCAACCGGGAACAGTTTCTTCGCAAGGAGCTGCAAAGTAAATGTACGCCCGAAGTGATCGAAAAGGCGGTATCCTCCACGCCACTTCGTGCCGGGATTCCACAGGAACTGATCAACGGAATTGCCGATGAAGTTATCCAATACGAGCGCGTTTGCGTGTCCGGCATCTCTACCGCTCTGGGCATGCCGGGCGGTGTTGCCATGGCAGCTACCATTCCCGCCGATATTGCCCAGTACTACGGGTATATGCTCCGTGCCACCCAGAAACTGATGTATCTCTATGGCTTCCCCCAAATTGATGTGGAGGAAAATGGCCAAGTTTTTGATTCTGAAACGATGAATCTTCTGATTCTCTGCATGGGTGTCATGTACGGCGTCGTTGGGGCAAACAACGCTCTTAAGGCAGTGGCCAAGGCATTGGGAACTGGTGTTGAAAAACAGCTACTCCGCCGGGCCTTGACCAAAGGCACTATCTATCCCATTGTAAAAAGTGTGTCCAAGTGGTTTGGCGTGCGGATGACCAAACAGATCTTCGCTGGGGTCTTTAAAAAAGCTATCCCGGTGGTCGGCGGCGTGCTGGGCGGCGGAATCACCTACCTGTCTTTCAAGCTCTGCTGCGATAAGCTGAAGGCCTCCTTACAGAACACGATTTTGAGCAATCCGGATTATCAGAACTCCGAAACGGAAGATGCCATTCTGGCCGAGTTTGCCGATGTGACCACCAGCGGGTATGAAGCTGTCCCGGGAACGGTATAGTTACGGAAGAAATAGGCGCTTTGTTTGGATTTATTCTTTTTTCAGCATAGATTCCAGCGCCTTGGCAAACGCCTCGTCCTGCTCCTTCGTGCGTTTGGCTGGCCCTTTCGGGTGCTTGCCGGCACGGAGGAGTTTTTTGTTTTCGTGGCGGCGGGCTAACAGGCTGTCGATGTTCTGGGCCGTGTACTCCAGTCCGTTCTGGTTGAGTACTCTGGCCCGGCGGGCTAGGCACATGGTGGCAAGGCCATAGTCCTGGGTGATGACGATATCTCCCAGTGTGATCCGATTGACCAAGGCGAAGTCTACACTGTCGGCACCCTTGTCAAAGACCAGCGTCTCAGCGCCCTCCCGCTCGATGCGATGGGCCGTGTCACAGAGGATCTTCACCGGCACGCCGTGGGACCGGCCAATTCGCACGGTCAGGTCCACCACCGGGCAGCCATCTGCGTCAATCAAAATCGTTGGCATTGTATTCCTCTCCCACCACCATTTACGGGCAGCATTTTCTTTTTATTGTAGCAGATTTCTGTGCTAACAGCAATGATTTCCCTCTGCTTTTTGAAAAATGGAAGCAAAGGTTCTTCCAAAAGTGAATCATGCTATGATTCACTTTTTCTGAGTAAGCAGGAAATGTCGGCAGCGAGTGAATCATATGTGACCTCGGCGCCGCCGGAGGCCATCGTCCGGGACCTTGCCGCAGGGCCACACAAGTTATACGGCATCGGCCCGGCCCTTGCCTGGGAATATCTGCGAAATGTGGGTATTGATGGGGTCAAGCCCGACATTCACGTCTGCCGGTTTCTTGGTGCCAACCGCATGGGGGAATTCGAGCAGGAACAGGCCGGTGTCTCCGAGGCCGTGGCTATCGTCCGAAAAATGAGCGAGCAGCTGCATCTGCCCATGGTGGAGATCGACAGCATCCTTTGGAGCTACTGCGCCAGTCATTATGGGGAGATCTGCACAGCCACTCCACACTGCGATGCTTGCGTTGTGCGCAAATTCTGTACCAGAAGGGAAGTGTACGGATGACTTCTCCATCTTTGCAGGCCTCGGTGGCCGAAAGGATCAAGGCACTGTATGCCATCTCCCGGGAACTGGAACAACTTTTCCCCGGCAGACACTACACGCCGGACGGTCACATGGTCGGCAGCATCGGAGAAGCCTTGGCTGCCAGCTGGTACGGGCTGGAGCTGTTCACAGCGGGTGCAGAAACCCACGATGCCAAAGCCCCTGACGGTCGTCTCGTACAAATCAAGGCCACCCAGATTGACCGGGTGGCCCTGTCCAGTGAACCAGAATGGCTGCTTGTGATGAAGATTCACCACGACGGCATCTTTATCGAGGAATATAATGGTCCCGGCGCACTGGCCTGGGAGCACTGCGGAAAAATGCAGAAGAACGGTCAGCGGCCTATCTCGCTGGCGGCGCTAAAGCAATCCAAATCCGAACCATTTCCCTTTGATATACCATATTTTACAACGGTTTGCAATGGGAAAATCAGCGAACAGCATTTAATTCTTTTCGTAAATCAGATACCCACCGACCTATGGTTTTCGCCATAAGCTGGTGGGCATCTGTTGTTCTGGTTTATAATTCACTGATGGTTGCAGTAATGGGCTGCATGAGGATTCGCCTGACCGGGTTATATACTGCCAGCACCACAGCCGCCAGCACGACTACGACAATCACGGCAAGACAGCCCCACGGCACCTGCCACGCTGCACCGAAATAATGGGTGATGAGCAGGATATACAGCTTCCGATTCAGCACAAGACCCAGCGCAATGCCCACCACAAGACCGGACACCGCATAGGTGCCAGCTTCGGCAGAGATCATGCGTTTCAGCTGTGCATCATCCATCCCGATGGCACGCAGGATGCCATACTGCTTCATTCGTGCCGACACGCTCATGGAAATGCTGTTGACGATGTTCAGAATGGTGATTCCTGCAATCACGATGAGAAACGCATAGACCACCAGATGGAACGCCCAGTAGGTGCTTTGTATCATCCGATTTCCTTCGATTCGGTTGGAAAAAACAACCTGATTGTTTAACGTGTCGCTCAGCAGGGTGTGTATTTGAGCAATGGCTGCGTCTGCCGTGGTATCTTTTAGTTGAATATCGATCACCGCATAGCGGTTTTGCCCGGTCAGCTGATGGAAGGTTTCTTCGGTGCAGATAACAATCGGGGAATCGGTACTACTGAACGGGCTGTCGTTCAATACACCCACGACTGTGAGCTTTGCATCCTCCAGCTGAATGGTATCACCCACGGTCAGGGAGTTGCTTTTGTCGAATACCGTCAGCACAGGGTATGTGCCATCCTCCGGCTCCTGCGGAAGGGTTCCACCAATCAGGTCTTTTTTCGCCCAGCCAAACTGTACAGTATCGTATGAAATCAGGTCGATGGACCCCTGTTTTCCCTGATATTCCGCCGGGAGCGGGCAATACATCCGCCCGAATGCGTGTTTGACTTCCGGCAGAGCTTCCAGCTGCTCCACCAGCACCGGGTCAAGGACATTTTGCCCGGATGTTTCACCCACCGATAAGTCCGGCGCGTAGGGCTGCAACGGATTCAGCGCAAATCCAACCCATCGAAGCAAAACCGAAAAGCTCAAAAACAGGAGAATGCTCAACGCAAAGGAACCTGTCATCAAAAGCAGATTCTTTTTGGACGAGGTTGCATGGCTCACGCCCAAAGAAAGCTCTGCACGACTTCCAAACAACCGAGCATGACACGGAGAAGCCGCTGCATTTTCTACCGCATTCCCGGTTGCTGCTGTGATTGGAGAAGCTTTTGCCGCCCGCCGTGCCGGAGAAGATGCCGCGAACCAAACCGTGACTAGTCCCAATACCATTCCGCAAACAATGCCGACCGGGCTTATTCCGAACACCGGCAAAGAGCTGAATTCATCGCCGACAAATCCACGCAGAAAGGCACACAATCCCCATGTGGAAACGATTCCCAGCACACACCCTGCTGGAACAGCAGTTTTACACCAGAAAAGAGCTTCCAGCCGGACAAGCGTCCGAACCTGATTTTTTCCTGCCCCAAGACAACGCAGCATTCCATAATAGCTGGTACGCTGAGCTACATTGCTGTTGATGCTGCCTGTGATCATAAAAATTCCGGCAAGGACGACCATGCCAGCCAACACAGCCGCCACCGTATATAAGCCTACAATATAATCGTTGTTGCTGCTTGCGTTCAACGCCATCAGGTAAGTATTTTCGGAGATTTTTTCTTCTGAAATTCCGTACTTGTTTTCGATGTTCACAATGGACTGCCGCAAATTGGTACGTGGCTTGAACTGGATGAAATACTGTGTTTCAAAGGATTCTTCTACCTGTGCGGCGATCTGAGAAAATGTACTGCGGTTCATCACCAGCACAACAGCATCGTACTGGTTCGCATCGGAGGTATCTTCATTGAAACCTGCGACAGTAAGTGAAATAATCTGTCCATTCGGGAGCGACAGCGGAATCGCTGTACCGACCGTAACATCCAGCCAATCCCGGATGTTTGCTGTCACGAGCACTTCGCCATCCGCCGGGGCAGTGCTACACTGCATTCCCGGAAAGATTTGAAGGATTGCATCATCTGCTCCTACCAGTGCGGCACGTTTATCTCCGGCAAAGTAGTTTTCCGTAAGGGAAGCGTTGATGTCGCTATACGCCGAAAATGCAGCAACATCCTCCTGTGCGGCAAGCTCTGCGGCTGTTTCAGGGGAGATGTCCTTTACCATGATATGCCAGTTTCCGTTTTTGTTCAGCTGGTTTGAGGTTTCCATCCGAATCGCCATATCTGCCATACTGAACACCGCCGTGACCAGAAACACTGCAAGGACGATGCACAAAATCGTCATGCGGTTCTGCCGTCTGCGTACCTTGGCAGAAATCGGGATCAGGCTCAGATAGCTTTTCATTTCTGTGCTGCTCATTCCCGGCACCTCCCAAAATCGGTCAGGCAGCCGTCCGATACCTGCAACACCCGGTCTGCCGTCTGCGCAATGCTGCGGTTGTGGGTGATCATCAGGATGGTCTGCTCGTATTTCCGGGATGTTTCTTTTAGCAGGGCAATGACCTCGCTGGTGTTCTGGGTGTCCAGATTGCCGGTCGGCTCATCCGCCAAAATCAGTGAAGGGCGGGTCATCAGGGCGCGGCCGATGGCTACCCGTTGCTGCTGCCCACCGGAAAGCTGGCTTGGCAGATGCTTCCGACGGTCTTTCAGATTCAGCACGGTCAGCAGTTCTTCCAGATATGCCCTGTCCGGCTTTTGGTAGTCCAGCAGCACCGGGAACAGGATGTTCTGTTCTACGGTCAGTTCCGGGATGAGGTTGAATGCCTGAAAGATAAAACCGATATTGCGGCGGCGGAAGATCGTCAGCTTCCGGTCTTTCATGGCAAAAACATCCTTGCCATCAATCAGCACCTTGCCGGAAGTCGGCGTATCCAGTCCGCCAATCAGATTGAGCAGGGTGCTTTTGCCGGAGCCGGATTCGCCAACGACCGCCACATATTCGCCTTTCGGCACTGAAAAGCTAACATCTTTCAGCGCATGGACAGCGGTTTCTCCGCTGCCGTAGGTCTTGCAGAGATGGTTGACTTCTAATAGTTCCATAGTGTATCCCTCACTTTGCAGGTTCCTTCGATTCAGACGGATTATCTCTGTCTGTGCAGAAAAGGATAACACGTCAACCTTACTGCAAGCCTACACCCAGCCTACAATTTTGTAGGAATCGGAAAATTCAGAGTAAAGGTCGTGCCCTTTCCCAGCTCGCTGTCTACTTCAATGGTTCCGTGATGGGCTTCCACAATGGCTTTTGCCAGCGGCAGGCCCAGCCCGATGCCCTGTGTATCCTGTGAGAAGCGGCTGCGATAAAACCGTTTGAAGATGTGGTACAAATCTTCCGGGTGGATGCCGCTGCCGTTGTCGCGCACTTTGATTTGAACCATGGACGGCAGTGCATTCCACTCGACCTGAATCGTATCTCCGCTCTTTGTGTGGTCAAGGGCATTCTTTACAAGATTGTCCACAGCTTCCTGCATCCAGTCACGGTCGCACCAAAGTGTAACCGCCTCTGAGCCGGACAGAACAAGCTTTTTCTGTTCCTGTTCTGCACGATAGTTATACTGCCGCGCAATGTCCTGCACCATTTCAGCAACATTTTCGTTTTTCTTCTCCAAGACGACCGAACCGGCATCCAGCCGGGTGATTTTGAGCAGATTCTGCACCAGCGTTTCGATGCGGTCCAACTCCTGTTCGGACAGGTCTGCAAACTCTTTGACCTCCGACGGCGAAACCGCTTCGTCCTGAAGCAGACCGTTGTAGATATTCAACGCCGCCAGCGGTGTTTTGAGCTGGTGCGAAATATCTGCAATGGTATTTTTCAAAAAATGCTTCTCCCGCTGCTCGTTGTCTGCGTGTGCGCTCAGAACTGCCGCCAATGCATTAACGGAGTGAAACAGACGGTAAAGTTCTCCCTCCCGGTCGCAGTCCAGTCGTACATCCGGGTTGCCATCCAGACAGCTTTGGATTTGCTGGACTGCCTGTTCCAGAAGCGCGCTCTGCCTTTGGAAATAGCGAAAAAGCACACCCCAGAGACAGCCGCCCAGAAGCAGAAAAACCAACAGTAACCCGAAAGAAAATACATGCGTCGTATGCCATACGATGCCCTGCGTGAGAGCCAATGCCACCGCCCAGACCGCCAGCACTGTCCGGAACAAAATCCGGATCTCCCGGTTTGCGAATACTTTCATATGGCACCTTTACCCATTCCATTTATAGCCCATGCCGCGGACAGTCAGCAGCATCTGCGGTTTGCCGGGGTCGTCCTCAATCTTCATCCGCAGCCGCCGGATATACACTGTTAAGGCACTGCTGTCAATGTAATCCCCATCGCAGTCCCACAGTGCATCCAGAATTTGTTCCTTGGATAGCACGGCATTCGGATGCTGCATAAAGAAGCAGAGCATCTTATACTCTGCGCCGGTCAGTTCCAGCAAGATTCCGTTTTTGTATGCCTGCCCCTGCAACAGCCGGACGGTAATGCTGCCCGATTCCAGTACGGGTTCTCCTGCGCTGGACGCATTTGCACGGCGAAGCAGTGCATTGACCCGCGACAACAGGACACCCAGCTTGAACGGCTTGGTCAGGTAATCATCCCCGCCCATATCCAGTCCCATGATGATATTCATTTCCTCATCCGAAGCAGTCAGGAACAGAATCGGCACGTTGGATGTGCGCCGCACTTTCTGGCAGAAATCAAAGCCAGAGCCATCCGGCAGGGAAACATCCAGCACCAGCAGGTCATATTTTCTGTCTGACCACAGCACCTCGGCTTCTGCCAGCGTCCGGGCTGTATCCAGTGCAAAGCCCTGTTTCTTGAATGCAAAGGTCAGCCCACTGATCAGGCTCAGATCATCTTCCAAAAGGAACAGTTTTCTCATGATTTCCTCTCTTTTCCGCGTTTTGTGTGTCCTACAGGTTCAAAAGCATTATAAGTTTTTTCTGCGAACATTACAATGTGCGAAACGGAAATTGTTTCTTGCCGTGTGTTAAATATAAGTCCTACTATCACCGCTTTACTGCGTAAAGTACATTGCAATGCGATTTTTAAGTGTGCCCGAAGGGATTCGCCAAGCCACGCCCTAGAAACGCCCCACCGGGGCGTTTCTGCCCCGCGGGACGCAAAGCGCGGGGCACGGGCTGTTCGAATCCGCTCTTTTACTGCTCCATAAAATCCATGCAAAACAAAAAGAGCAGCACCCCATAAGGTGCTGCTCTTGGTGCGACCGGGAGGATTCGAACCTCTGGCCTTCCGGGTCGGAGAACTACGACAGGGCAGTATAGAGCAACGATAAAACGTTAATTTTGTTGACTCTGCACAGCTGTGCTAGAAATAAGAAAAAGCCTGTTGTTGGTTGTCACAACAGGCTTTTTCGACATTTTGCAGCACCACTGCACAGTAGTGGTCAAACGGTGGTCAAAATGGAGATAATCTAAAATGATTTCAGAAAGCTTATCACTAAGTCTATGCCCAAAGGGTGCGGTAACGCTGCGATTCTGCCATGACATACATACTGGGCAGAAACCGATCAAACGCGCCACGGCTTTCCCCAAAAGAGAAAATCTCACGCAGGGTGCCATTTAGAGAAAGTTCGACTTCACGCATGGATCAGCTCTCTTTTTTGATTTTATTGAGTGCCGCATTCAACTGTTGCACATCTGCGGGGGTGATGGACTTTGCAACCTGCTTCAGAATGGAGCGCAAAGATGTGCGTGCTATCTGACGTCCTATCTCCGGCGGCATTTTTACATTTTTTGCAACATCCCCATAGGCGTTGGATGCCTTAACCATAATGGAAGAAAGAAGCTTGTTGGCAGCAGGAGAGTTCTGCAGAGTCTCCATTGAGTCCATAATGGAGTAATAGCCCTCTTTCATAAGCTCTTCCGGCTTATCGAACCAGTTTTCGACTTGCCCCTCGGCGCGGTAGGTCGGGTCGGGTTTGTCTGCCTTTGTGATCGTCATGCAGTCGGTGCAGCCGCCCGCCACGGCCTTGATTTCGTGCGTGCCGGAGATGGGCACCGTAAACTTGAAAATCTTGTCGCCGTCCTGCGCGGCAAACTCCTTGCCGTCCACAAACAGCGTGACGCGGGGCTGGTTGGAGTAGACCTTGATTTCGGTCGGGCTCTCGGTGCGGTGGGCGTAGCGGCGTCCGCAGAGATGCACAAACGGGTCGCTGCTCAAATATGCCTTATAAATAAAGTAAGCGTCCTTCTTCGTCTTGCGGTCGAAGGTCACAAGACCCTTCTGGTTTTGACCGGGCTTGCCGCCCTCACCGCGACCGTCCGCGCCGAAGTCGAAGCCGTTCCAGACGTGCATCGCCCAGATGTAGGGGCGCTCCGACCACATTTTGAGCATATGCTCGTGGTAGACGGTTTGGTAGCTTTCCGACCAGTCGCCGCACTCCGGGCGGGCGCTCTGGTAGGCGGGGTTTGCGTCCGCGCCGAACTCCGACAGACCGATGACGCGGTCGGGGTGGTTTTTGTGGAACGTGTCAAAAAATTCATCGTTTTGCTGCAATTCACCCAAGTACCAGCCGTAGTAGAGATTATAACTGCAAATATCGGGCAACTGCACAAACGGGTCGTTGGGGTTCAACATAAAAGCGTGCGCCATTGTGGTGGGGCGGGTACTGTCCAAGCGATGGCAGAGGTCGTTCAAAAGACGATGGTTCGCCGTCAGGTCTTCTGTCACGCCGGTGGTGACGGTAATCTCATTGGATAAGCCCCAGCAGATAATGGACGGATGGTTGTAGTTTTGCAGCACCAGTTCTTCCATTTGGCTCAGCGTGTTGGCAGTGGCTTCGGGCATATGCTCGGTGATGTAGGGAATCTCTGCCCACGCGACAAGACCGTATTTGTCGCACAGGTCATAGAAGTATTGCGCGTGCTGGTAGTGGGCAAGGCGCACGGTGTTGGCGCCTATATCCCGCAGGAGCTGCATATCTTCCTCATGCTCGGCAGAGGTCAGCGCATTGCCGAGTCCTGCGCGATCCTGATGCCGCGCCGCGCCCACAAGGCGGACATTTCTGCCATTGAGCCAGAAGCCTGTATCCGGCTTGAACGCGATTTTGCGACAGCCGAAGTGTACCGCCACCGCGTCACCGTCGGGCAGAGAAGCGGCGATACTGTACAGATACGGATCCGCCACGCCGTCCCACAGGTGGACGTTTTCAATGTGGAACACGGTCACAGCCTTGCCGCCCTGTACGGCGGCGGTCTGCTCCCCGACACCCTCGATGGCAAACAGAACCTCGGTGCCGTCGGGGGTGTTCTCACAGGCGGCTTCCACCGTGACGGCGGCACTGTGCAGATCGTCAGACACCTCCGGTGTCACGCGCAGGGCGGGCGCACCGTGGTTATCCAGCGCAAAGTGACTGTGCGGTACAATAAGGATATGTACATCGCGGTAGATGCCGCCATAGAAGGTAAAGTCCGCTTTCTGCGGGTAGACCGTGCGGTTGGCGCTGTTGTCCACGGTCACAGTCAGCGTGTTCTGCGCAGCCAGTGCGGGGGTCAGGTTGACGCGGAAGGTAGAATAGCCGCCTGCGTGGCGCGTCAGCTCCTGGTCGTTCAAGGTGACGACTGCCGTCATGGCGGCACCCTCAAATTCCAGCCAGACTTCCTCATCGTCGGCGTGTGCGGGGGCGGCGAATTCCTTGGTATAGGTGCAAATCCCGCGGAAGTAATCGTTGCCGCCATCGGTGCCGTCGGCGGCGTTCCAGGTGTGGGGCAGGGTCACAGCCACCGGTGCCGCGCCGGGTTTTGTGAACTGCCAATGGGAATTGAAATTCAATGTGTTGCGCATACAAAACTCCTTATTCGTCTAAAGAAAATACCGCATAATTCTAAGTGCCGATACGGCGAGCGAGATGCCGTGCCGCAGCCGCCGGAACGGTGCTTAAGCCGTCAGGCGGGAATTGTGCGGTGTTGCCTTAACAATTAAATGTATAGTGACCGCTGCCGACCGTATGCTGTGTGCCATCCGGCAGAATGATTCTGGCGGTGGTATTACAGGGAATGTCGGCGGTTAAGATGAATTGTCCGCCTTCACGTTTCCAAGACACATATACGGTTCCATTCTCCGTTTCAAAGCTACGCTTGGCCCACGTCAAGCTTTTGTCCGGCTGAGGATGAATCATAAGCCGCCGATAGCCTGTATCCTCTTGATCTACGCCGCCGATGGTGCGGAAAATCCAATCGTCTACCGTGCCGTAGGTATAATGATTGAAGCTCTCTTTTTTAGGTGTACCATCGGGCTGATACATCTCCCAGCTTTCCCAAATTGTAGTGGCACCGCGCTTTATCTGCGCCAGCCACGACGGAGACTCTGTCTGGTACAAAAGCGTATAGGCGAGTTCGCGCTGCCCGCCGATGCAGAGCGCATCCAGCAAATAGGGCGTGGGCAAAAATCCTGTGTCAAGGCGGTCGCCGTTTGCGTGAATGATTTCTGCCAGTTTTGTACCGAATTTGTCCACCCATGCATCCGGCACAAGCCCAAAGACCAACATCAGCACATAGGCACCCTGCCGTTCATACCTTAAAACACCGTCTGCCGTAATAAGTGCTGCCCGGATCGCGCGTTTCATCTTGTCGGCTTCTTCCTGATACCGAACAGCATCCTCTTCGCGCCCTAAAACGGCGGCAGCCTGTGCCATTTTGTGGACGACCAGCCAGCCGAAAATCGGCGTTGTATAGGCAGAAGTTATAGCCATTGTGGCGAATAACTGCTCTTGAGGTGCTCCGGCAAGGCTGGGCACCAGCCACTCACCAAACTGGAATCCGGTGTCCCACAGATGTTCTTCCACTTCATCGGGCAGGGTGCTGTTCGGTGCGTGAATACGGGCACGGCTGATAACATAGTCGCACCAACCCTTCATGCTGTCATACTGCTTTTCAAGGATGCGGATATTGCCGGTGACTTCGTACATGGCCATCGGCACCGTCACGGCAGCATCACCCCAACCGGCACTGCACACGGGACCGCCGCATCCGGTTTGCTCCCCCATCTGAATGCCGGCATAGTGGTAGATAGACACATCCGGAACCGTAAAGGGAATCGAGCCGTTTTCGCGCTGGTCCACACGCAGGGATCGCAGCCACTGGGTCAGAAACGGCGTGACGTCCTCATTCAGCAAGGCGGTTTTGGCATACAAAGAGATATCGCCGGTCCATCCCGCCTTTTCGCGTTGGGGACAGTCGGTGGGAATGGACAGCATATTCGCACACTGGCTCCAGCGAGTGTTTTGGTATAAGCGGTTTAAATCTGCATTGGAACATTCAAAGGTTCCGGCATTTGCTTTTTCGGTAGAAAGAACGACAGCCACAAATTGCTCGGCAATCGGATTTTCCACCCCGCTGACACGCAGATAACGGAATCCGTGAAAAGTGAACCGCGCCTCAAATGTTTGCGGCGTACCGTCGGAAATGAACACGTCTTTTTGCTCGGTTATGCCCATTGCACTGTCGATGTTGTTGAAATAGTTTCCCTTTGCGTCAACTGCTTCAAAATGTTCTAACGTCACTGCGGCACCTGTCGGCAAATCCACAGTCACACGGGCGCGACCTGCGACGACCTGTCCAAAATCCACGATCGTCTCGTCCTTGGGGCTGGTATAAACACACTGTGCGGGCAATTCTTTTACGCAGATTACCGGGTCGTCAAACTGCGGGTATAAAACGGAATCGCTCTGCTTTGTATCTTTGACAGCGGGCAGCCAGTCAGCAGCAGTAAAACCGGGCATATCCCAGCCGGGCAAAGCCAGACGCGCGTCATAGAGTTCTCCATCAAAAATATCCGAGGCACGCACAACGCTCTCGTGTGTCAGCACGCTTTCGTCGGAGCAAATACGGGTGTGTGTGCCATCGGCATTTTCAATTTCAAGTTGGAACAACACCGTATGGTCGGGCTGCAAGCCATCGATGGGCGGCTGCGTCTGCGGGCAGCAATACCAGCCGTCGCCGACTTCCATGCCCAGTACATTTTCGCCGATATGCAAAAGTGCCGTTAAATCGTAAGTCTGAAAGCACAACAAACCCTTGTAAGATGTGTGTTCCGGGGCAAACTCCCGCATATCGGGGCGTTTTCCGTTTACGGTCAGGCGGTAAACTCCCAAGCAGGTGGCATATAGCCGCGCACGGCGGGGTGCAGCGCTAAGAGTAAACGCGCGACGAAACAGCGTGGCCGGCGGCTGTGTGCCGAACCCTTTTTTGCGCTGCACATAGGCGCGGGGTGTGCGCATCCAATCGGCTTTCCATTCCTTGGAAGACAGTGAGGTTTCAAAGCTGCTTTCGGCAGTGGTATTTTCGCCATGATTATCCCATACAGTCACTGCCCAGCAGTAGAATGTTTGCGGTCGCAGAAGATCGGGACCGCAAACAAAAGCGTTGCATGCTGTTTCCACCCGCCCACTGTCGAAGCAAACCGTATCGTCTGCATAGATCCGTAAGCGATATGCGGCTTGCATTGTGTTCGGTTTTTCACTTTTCAGTTTCCAACCGAAATAGGGCTGCTCGGCAGAGTTGATGCCGAGAGGGTTCACACGATGATTCACGGAAAGGGCATAGAGATTCATAGGAAGCACCCATCTTTCTGTATTGTATACCATACAGTATAAAGTGCTGCTTCCGCGCAGAAAACAAAATAAATGGCGTTTGCGTATACTAATTCGACTTTCTTTGGTAAAAAAGCCAAACAAAATACGCAAACGCCATTTTTTACATAATTCTAAAAGCCGTAAGGCGAGAATTGTGCGGTGCTGCCTTTATTCCCTGTTTGCTCTTACATCGGGGCGGAAAGGATGTGTGTCAATTTTTCCTCGTCCTGCGGAAACTGGCACACGATTTTTCCCTTTCTCAGCAGTTCCTCATTCCCGGCTAACGCGGCGAACAGATATCTGGACAGGGTGGATTTCAGATTCAGCTTGTCGCCTTCCCGGGTACAAAACAGTACCTCCCCACGGCATTGCTGTACCGCCTCCAGAAAAGCGGCAAAATCTGTATGGCTGGTCAAGGTCATGGTTTGTTTCCTCCGTTATTGCGGTACTCCGTGGGGCTGCATCCTATTACCTTGCGGAATACGGCGGTAAAATAGCTGCGGGAACTATAATGCAGTTCCTCGCTGATTTGCTGCAGCGTTTTGTCTGTTCCTGTTAATTGAACACAGGCGTATTGTATTTTGGCATGATTGATGTAATCTGTCATCCGCTGTCCTGTCTCGCGGTAAAATTTCTTTGTCAGATAGTAGGAAGTGTAACCCACCGCAGCGGCTATGTCATCCAGCAAAATGTCATCGGTCAGATGGCTATGCACATAGGCACAAATCTCCTGAACAGCATCGGATAGAGCCGGATTCATACGGCAGTCGTGGACGCGGTGAACGAAGTCCGATACCATTGCGCTGTTGACTTCAATCAGCCCTACGTCGGTACATTGTTCAATAGCACGGATGTACTGCACCTCCAGCTGTTTTGCAATGCGGGGGGAAAGCCCGCCATCCATAGCAGCACGGGCACAAAGCGCCGTGAAAATAATAGCGGTATCTTTGTTTTCCCTCAGGGGATTGCCCAAATTATAGGCATCTTTATCAGCAAAACGTTCCATGCCTTTACTATTATCCGGATAGTAAATGTTTCCCTCGCGGATTCGCTGCATGATTTGTGCTTCCACCACGCGGGCACGGTCCGGATCCCAAGGGTAGGGGGACTTTTCCTTATCGGGAATTATGTTGCTTCGATTTTGCAGACGGATACTCCCTACATCCAGAGTTTCCTCATAGAGAACCCAATGCAGCATTTTGATATATTGATGCAGCGTGGATAAAGGCAAAATCGGAACCTGTTCCAATTTTTCCATAATGGTTGCGGTCAAGGACACCGACAGATTCATACCGCGCAAGCAATTTTGAAGAGTCTGCCAAGAAGCTGCGGCATCAAACACGGGTCCCAATATTACCAGATAGCCGGCATCATCGCCGTGCAATACGCACTCAGCGACCCAAAGCATACCGATAGGGTCGCTCATCAAAATGGGAACATGGCTTTCGGGACCATGAGCAATAGCATAGTCGAGGCACTGCCCTAAATCCAGAAATAAACGGAACTCCTTCTCAGCCGGGCAGGTGCAGGTGTACAGCTGATTTTTCATCCCAAAGCACCATAAGCTCAGTCCGCAAGCGCTGTTCGCCATGTGGGCAAACAAATTGAGCCGTTCTTCGGCGATAGTTAAGACATGATCCACTGCGAGACCTCCTTTTGCGTTTCTACTACTGGTATTATAGCAGAACGCAGCCACATTAGAAATAGCTATTTAGCGCTTGCAGAAGATAATTGGCGTTTTCCGGCAAACGAAGCCAAATATATTTCTCTTGCGCCAATTTTTGTCTGTTAAGATGACGAATCCTCTGATACAATAAGACCACAATCGATTGACACGGTAAGCCTCTACCACACAAGTTGAAGGAGAAATCATTATGACAAAAGAAGAAAAGCTGGCGCGCAAGCAGCAGCGCAAGGCCGAAAAAGTCGGTTTGGGCAAGCTGATTTTGTGGAACTCCAGTTCCTGTTCCGTAGCATTGTCCACACTGATGCTTAGCTATGCCACGTTCTATTGTACCGATGTACTGCAGCTTGCCCCTGCTCTGGTGGGCACACTGTTCATGGTCAGCAAAATTTTTGACAGCTTTACCGATATAGTTGCGGGCTTTATTGTCGACCGCACGCAAACCCGCTGGGGTAAGGGTCGCCCGTATGAGATTTTTATGTTGTTCCTGTGGCTGTCCACATGGCTGCTGTTCAGCTGCCCGACGAGCTTTGCTACCGCGGCCAAGTGCATCTGGATCTTCTGTATGTACACCTTTATGAACTCCATCTGCGTTACGTTCCTGAATGCCAACAATGTTGTGTACATGGTTCGCGCCTTCGAAAACAAGGAACAGCAGTCTAAAATCGTTGGTTACGGCAGTATTTTTACGATGGTCGGTGCCATGGTATTTAATGTCTTGTTCCCCACGGCAATGGCAAAGGTCGGAACCGATGCCGTCGGCTGGAGCCGTCTGGTCGGTATGATTGCTATCCCATTGACCGCAATCGGTATGCTGCGCATCCTTACCATTCCTGAAAAATTCACCCCCGTCTCTGAGAAAAATGGCGAACAGACACATCTTAAAGACCTGCTGCCTCTGCTGAAGGAAAGCCGCCCGGTTCTTATTATCTGCATGGTTCGTTTTGTACGGAGCATTGCCATGGGCTTGGGTGTCGGCACTTACTACTGGCAGTACGTCATCGGAAACCTTGGAATGATGGGCGTTGCCTCGGTGGTCACGATTCTGGTATTGCCGCTGGCTTTTGCCCTGCCCGGACTGCGCAAAAAATTTGGTATGGCCGGTATGTCTGTCATCGGTATTTTGGTAGGCTGCATCGGCTACCTTGCAACGTTCTTTGCAGGTGGCAACATGGTATTCTTTATGGTGGCGCTTCTGCTCGTTTCTGCCGGTGCCGTGCCGCTGAATATGATGTTCAATATGTTTATTGCCGATGTAGCTGACTACAACGAATGGAAAGGCTTTAAGCGTATGGAAGGCACGATGGGCAGCCTGACCGGTCTTTCCGGCAAGCTTGGCAATGCATTGGGCGGCTTCCTGATGGGCGTTTTGATGAGTGCTTCCGGCTATGTCGGTGGTGCGGATGTGCAGGTCGATTCTGCCATTATGATGATTCGTGTACTGGCATCCGTTGCTCCGCTGGCTCTCATGCTTGTTGTTGCTGTGATTCTGCGCTTCTACACTGTAGATAAGCAGATGCCCCAAATTAAACAGGATCTTGAGGCTCGTGCCGCTGCGACCACGGAAGCAGCCGCTGAATAAAATACTGGCAATACCGCATAATTCTAATGCAGGCAACAAGAAACGACTTATGAACATCCATTCCACAGCAAATCGGGTAAACAATTTTAAGCATAACTCATCCCCTCAAAATAAGAATTGAGGGAACAGGCAGGGACTGGACACCCACTGAAAGATTGAGTAGTCTGTCTCTCCAAAGATAAGTTTACAGAGTTCTAAGCCCTACTTGTTTGTGCTTGAAAGGGTATCCGGCACACATAACTATGCAGAGCGATTAAACACAATCGTATCCACTCACCTCCACGTGCTCTGTAGTGTGCCTGCTCTCTCAAGCAAATTATATCAAATTCAACCATGCTGCGTACAGTACAAACGCATTTCATTTCTTGTTTGTACCTTGAAGCGCAACGGAAAGGTATGGTCATAATTAATTATGAAAAATCACGGAATGAACCCGTATCTCCCAAGCTGGGAGTATGTGCCGGACGGTGAACCGCATGTGTTTGGCAAACGTGTCTATATCTACGGCAGCCATGACCGCTTTGCCGGATATGCTTTTTGCCAGAACGACTATGTATGCTGGTCAGCCCCGGTGGATGACTTGACTGATTGGCAGTACGAGGGCATCATCTACACCCGCGCCGAAGCTGCCCATAACGAGGATGGCCGCCAGTGCCTGTACGCCCCCGATGTGACCTGCGGTCCGGATGGACGCTACTACCTCTATTATGCGCTGAACGAAACCTCTGCCATCTCGGTGGCTGTCTGTGATACCCCCGCAGGGAAATATACCTATTACGGGGATGTTCATTACCCGGATGGCACGACTTTGGGCGCACGCCCCGGTGATGAGCAGCAATTTGACCCCGGTGTGCTGACCGAGGGGGAAACCACATGGCTATACAGCGGCTTCTGCCCGTCGATGATGCCGGGTCGCACAGGGGCGCTCTGTTATCGCCTTGCGCCCGATATGCTGACTGTTGAGCAAACCTATCCGGCTGTTGTACCCGGTGCCCAGACTGCAAAAGGAACGGGCTTTGAGGGACACGCATTTTTCGAGGCAAGCAGTATCCGCAAAGTGGGGGATAAGTACTATTTTATCTACTCGTCCGAGTTGAGCCATGAACTGTGCTATGCTGTCAGTGACAGCCCCTGCCGCGGCTTTGTTTATGGCGGCACATTGGTAGATAATGCCGATTTAGGCTTGTGTGATACGGCGCGGTATTTTACGGGCAACAACCACGGCAGTATCGAGCAGATAAATGGGCGCTGGTATGTGTTCTACCATCGCCACACGAACAGCAGTATGTTCTGCCGTCAAGGCATGGTGGAACCGATTGAAATTTTGCCGGACGGGCGTATCCCGCAGGTGGAAATCACAACAAGCGGACCGAACGGCGCTCCCTTGCCGGCTGTCGAATTGCGTGAACTGCCCGCCTATGCCGCCTGTAACCTGTATATGACGCAGCCGCCGCCGGTCAATGCCGAGGTCGGGCAGAATCCGTTCCCGTACATCACGCAGGACGGCGCGGATGTCATGCCGGAAAGTGAAAGTAAACCGGAAGCATATATCTGCAATTTGACTCCCGGTACGGTAGTTGGATTCAAATATCTGAATTTTCAGAATGTCACGAAAGTATCGGTCAAGACGCGTGGTATGTGCTATTATGGCGGCTTTGACGTACTCCTCACTGCGGATGGTGAGCCGATTGGCACGGTTTCCGCGGCAAGAGGGAACGAGTGGACATGGCAGACAACGGAACTGGCAATCCCTGATGGAATCAGTGCCATTTATTTCCGCATGAAGGGCTATGGAACACTGTCGTTGGCCGCCGCGAAGTTTCATTGAGAAAGGAACAAATCCATGCTGGAAGATTATCAAAATAAGGTCTGCGTTGTAACGGGTGCAGCCAGCGGCATCGGCAAGGCACTGTGTGAAAAACTGGTGGCACTGGGCGCACAGGTATACGCACTGGATCGCAATAAAGCAGATATAGAGGGCTTGTCAGCCTTTGTTGAAACAGACTTGTCCGATAAAGGAAGCATTGATGCGGCCTTTGGCGTTTTGCCGCAGGTGATTGACCGATTCTTCGGCGTGGCGGGTCTGTCCGGGGCGCGGACAAGTTACTGGCTGACGTTCACAGTGAATTTTATAGCAAACAAGTACATGACCGATACCTATTTGGAAAAACGCATTCCGTCCGGCGGCAGCATTGCCTATGTGACAAGCTGCGGTGGTCTGATGTGGGAAAAATGGCGCAAAGAGTATGTGAAAGTTATGGACTGCAAGACGTGGGATGAAATGGTTGCATTTATGAAGTCAGTTTCTCCTAAGGATGGCGTGGGTGTTATGGCCTACACCCTCTCCAAGCGTGCCATGAACTACTACACCTCGCTGAAAGCCGTGGAGCTTGGAAAGCGCGGAATCCGTGTGAATGCATTGCTGCCGGGCTCCACCGACACCGGCATGAAAAAAGAATTTGAGAAAATGGCCGGCGGGCAGGATAATCTTATCAAAGAAAACGGCGGTGCAGGACGCCTTGCCACCCCACAGGAGATGGCCGATCCGCTGCTGTTCCTTAACAGTGGTATGGCCGCCTTTGTTTCCGGATTGTTGCTGATTGCAGATATGGGGCACAACTGTGAAAAGACGCTGGGATTCTGCAACAATCAGTTGGATGTTCCCGCAGCACTGAAACTGTATAACACGAAGTTTTTCAGAACAAGTTGAAAACCAAACAGTGATAATGGAATAATGAAATTTTTGGGATGAGGTATGTGGCAATTCGGATGCTGAACAGGTTTTAGCAGTGAAATCAATCGCAGGTGGATTGCCGCCTTGAATTGTGAATGCTGTGTAAACAATTAGCACTTGCTGTTGACGGAGTGCTAATCATCAGTGTATACTAAATTTGCAGATATGTTCTGCACAGCACCTTTACAACTGAATACACAGCATAACAGGTACTTTACTCTCTCGGTGGGGCGCACAGCAAGGTCTTGGCAGACCCTAACCCACGGCAGGGAGAGAACATAATGATACTCCAGATGCCCCACAGCTTCAGATGGGGTGACCGCGCAGGGGTTGGAATCAGTAAGATCCTTGCAGAGTCAGTGTACGGTCGTGGTCAGCGGCTTGCCTGTTATGTTCCCAAGTCTGGGGGCGAGCGGCAAATTAGACATTTTTCTTCAGCATTTATTTTGATGTACACGGTTTCTTTTATTATCTATATAACTGTGCAATTGACGCTACTATGCGTATTATTTGATTTTTATTGAATTCACATCAAGATTTGCGGAGAAAGTGTACCCTTACGCCCGGATAAAACAGAGAAAATATATAAAGAGCCCGGAGGGCCTTACCGAAATCGGTAAGGTCCTCCGGGCTCTTTTTTCTCTCCCGAAAAGTGTATTCAAGAGGGTTACACAAAACAACGCTGCGAATTCAGAAAGGGTGTGAGCCTATGACAAACGCAAAACAGACGAACTGTGCGAAATACGCACGCGGACCGCCGAAGTGAATCAGAACTGATTCACTTTGGGGTGATAAAACCGAAAAAGTGAATCAAATCTGATTCACTCCAACATCTCGCCCAAACAAGCCCCGTGTGGGGCGGCAGCTCCGCATCGCACACGGACGCGACATCACCCGCAAAACCGCCGTTTGGCGCGCTTGTGGGGCTGTGGGGCGGCGCGAGCCGTACAACTTACTACTGGAGAGTAAAACTTACTACACACAAAATCACGATAATATGAGATAATGTATATATCTTGAAATTGAAAGGATGATGCAAATGACTTTTACAAAACTTCCGAAAGCAATCACCGCAGAAGAACTCCTCTCCACGCCACTGCCGCCGGTCAAGTGGATCATTCCCGGTCTGCTCCCTGCCGGATTGGCGCTGTTTGCCGGTCCCAGCAAGGCAGGCAAAAGTTGGCTGACGCTGTGGCTCTGCTTACAGATTGCGCAGGGCAATCCTGTCTGGAATCGAGAAATAGAGCCATGCACCGTGATTTATTTCTCGTTGGAAGATACATTTAACCGTCTGCAAAATCGCATTTTCCAGCTTATCGACGGCGGCGATGCCCCAGAACGGCTGATTCTGCAAACCGAATGTCCGAGTATTGGGCAGGGATTGGAGGAACAAGTTGAGGCACTTGTCCACACATATCACGATGTTGGTCTAATCGTTATCGATACACTTCAAAAAGTGCGTCTAAGCGACGGAAACGGTGGAATGTATGCGAACGACTATAAGGAGGCAGGTGCATTGAAAAAGCTTGCTGACAAGTATGGCATCTGTATTTTGCTGATTCACCACTTGCGCAAGCAAACTGCATCCGACCCATTTGATCAGATTTCCGGCTCCACAGGTCTTATGGGCGTAGCCGATACAAGCTGGGTCATGCAGAGAAAACGCATGAGCCAGACCGCTGACATTCTGCTCACCGGGCGCGATATGGACGACAGAACGCTGCATTTGCGCGAAGAAAGCTGTGTTTGGACTTTAGAAGATGAGGAAACCGCAGAAGAACGGGAAATCAAGGCTGTGCCGGATTACCTGTGGAAAGCGGCAGAGTATATCGAAAGTGTCGGAAACTGGCAGGGAACGGCATCGGAATTGCTTGCAGAAGTGCATATCGAGGGAGTACAGCCGAATCAATTTACCTATAACATGGCCAAGTATTTCGATAAAGTGTTCGAGCCGAAAGGTATTCACTATAAAACCCATCGAAAGAACAAGGTTCGTCTTTTGAGCTTCTATGGTGACGATGGTGACGGTGGTGACGATGATATTGACATAACTCAATTATCGGGGTGGGGTATCCCAGAAAGACCGTCACCATCGTCACCATCGTCACTCGGAGCGCTTGAGGGAAGCAAGCATGGGCGAAGTGTTGCCACAGGGCATCCCGCCGAAAAGCCTACGGGGACAGCCCCGAACCCCTGTGAGGCTGCGAGCGCATGAGAAAGCGTAGTGTCGGAATCAACGTCCGCGTCAGCGTCACTGAAAAGAAAAAGGTGACGATGTTGGCTCGGAAGTGCGGCTTGTCACTCTCAGAGTATTTACGCCAGCGGGCGCTGGGATATGAGCCGGGCGGGCATCCGCCCACGGAGGTATTTGATGTGTTGGACAAGATTGACGAGATTGCAGAAAACTGTCAACCGAGTGCAGGTACTAAAATTGCAGCCTGTGCAGATGAAATAAGGGACCTGCTCATTGGCGGTAACTAAGATCTGGACGATTAAGGACAGCTTACAGCGCGTCCTTGATTACGCGGACAATCCAGACAAAACCGAATACGATGCTCTTGCCCAAACGCTGCACTACGCAGAGAACGATGCCAAGACCAAGCTGAACGAGAGCGCCCAGCTTGTCACCGGCATCCATTGCAGGACGGACCGTGCGTGGGAGGATATGCGGGCGGTACAGGAACGCTTTGGTAAAACAGACGGCGTGGTGGCGCTCCACGCCTACCAGAGTTTCCGCGAGGGGGAGGTCACCCCGGAGCAGTGCCATGAGATCGGCGTGGCACTGGCACGCAAGGTCTGGGGCAAGCGTTTCCAGGTGCTGGTCGCCACTCACATGAATACGGATAACCTGCACAACCACTTCGTTATCAATTCCGTATCGTATGTGGACGGCAAGAAGTACGAGCAACGCCGCAGCCAGTATGCCGAGCTTCGGGCGGCATCCGACAAGCTGTGCCGGGAGTACGGCTTGTCGGTGGTGGAGCAGCCCAAGGCAAAGGAACCGGCGCGGTACGCCCGGATGCGCGAAGCCATCGACCAAGCCTGTGAGGATGCCAGCACCGCCGAGGATTTTCACAGAGCGCTGTACCGGCAGGGGTACATTTTCGGTAGTGACCCAAACCGAAAGTATGCAACGATTCGGGCGCGGGATGGTGGTCGAGCCGTGCGACTTTACAGGCTGGGAGAAGAATACGATTTACCTGCCATAGATGACCGACTGCGCGGAAATTACCTGTTGTATGGACCAAGGCTGTATGAGCTGAAACATCCACCCCGGCAAAACACGCCGAAACGGTATCGCCCCAAAGATAACTGTGCAGGAAAAGGCATCCTCCAAATTTTCTTCGAGGTATTCTTCGGGGAATCCCAGATGCACCGCTTATATCTGTACTACTGTTATCAGTTAGGCATCCTTCCCAAGAAACAGCAGCCCCGCATCAATCGCCCGGAATTAGAGCGCATCTGGAAAGACACCGAGAAAATCCTTGCAGAACACGCCTTTGTTCACGACCACAAGTTTCCCTCTTTGCAAGCCATCGTGGACTACCGCAAGGGCTTGTCCCAGCGAATGAAAACCCTTGCCGCACAACGGGCGGAAATCGTCAAGCAGATGCGTCGGAAAGATGCGCCTCCGGAACTGGCAGACCGCCGTGCAGTGCTGACCTGTAAAATTGCCGAACTTCGTAAAGAGGATAAAATTGCGGAAGGAGCCATCAAGCGCGTCCAAAGAACACACGAATCCAATCGCATAGACCGCGAGAATCAAGAACACCATACAAATCATAACCGCCGCCGAGATCGTTCTCGACAGCGCTGACAAGGAGGTACAATGGCTTACATCAAGAAAAAATCCGAACGAAAATTCAAAATCACTGTCTGCAACGGCTATAAGGTCAATGGTCAGAAGCGAATGAAAGCGCAGACTATCACCGTGCCGCCATCTGTACCTAAGCGTGGTATCCAGCAATATGTCATGGCGGAGGCCGAGCGCATCGAGAAGAAGTTCAAGTATGGCGTAGAAGAAAGCGACCAGACCCACTTTGAACAGTACGCCGAAAACTG
>ENA-OWON01000135-OWON01000135.1-gut-metagenome-genome-assembly--contig:-NODE-135-length-46086-cov-7.455628_pt1 | contig 46086 bp, 60 predicted proteins | sample MGYA00248257_ERZ651798 | MGnify/ENA primary metagenome ERZ651798 (study PRJEB26908, sample SAMEA4031708) | gut metagenome | biome: gut; feature: normal infant; material: stool | place: China | collected 2015... | reverse complement strand
GTATGCTATAATCACATAGATCAATAGCTGTTTTTTCTCTGTTTGCATAAATTTCATAATTTCCTCCTTGCAACTTCTAATTTGTTACTCACATGATATCATACTTTAGACACTTAGGCACAGGTTATTCCCCAAATTGGAGAAAACTTAAAACATTGATTTACTGCAAAGCATAACGAATCTTTTATTAAACAAGGGCAAGATGCGCCCTTGAGTAACTCTAATTTCCTTTTGGAAATCAGGCTACCTGGCAATCTTGATGGGGATTTCGCTCCCCATTCCCTCGAACTTGTATCAATCAACAGATTTTTAATGGCTTACTACTTTCGTAGATGCAGCTTTTCGTCTATATCTGCAGAGCAGTCATGCCGGAAAGGGGAATACTATTTTGTGAAAAGAGAACGACATTCGTGAAGACCTAATGAAATTGGAGGGGAAAATCAATGGCAGTATTAAAGTATACCTCAAGTAAGAACACTAATTACACAGACATTATTAATTATATGCTTTTCAAATATGATGAAACAATGGATAAACCTATTTTAGATGTGTTCAGGAGAAGATTACATTTTCAATCCGTGGTGTTAATATCTGGATAAAAAAGAAATGTCCTAACAGTATTCTTCATGTTTATGTGAATATGAATTAATCTGCTAAGGCATTTCTTTTTATTTGTATCTTTAAAATATCATTTGAAATAATCAATTTTTTAGCAAAGTATGTCTTTTTGGTACCATATGAGACGCATTTGTGCAAGATTTTCTCCTTCTTCAGATGTTTCGAACATATGGTTGATTACCTTTGCTTTTTGGAAAAAAGAAAAAAGCCTTAAAACAGCGATTTTACGCAGTTTCTAAGACTTTTTAGCACAGGGGATGAGAGAATCGAACTCCCAATATTTGTGCTAAAACCCCAGTGTTTACGCTGGGGTTCAATAATCGTGTTGCATTTCGTGTTGCATATTTTCAAAATAATCCAAAGCAACCTTGTTCATTTTCTCCTGTACATCTGGGAGTGCATGTCGGTACACCTCTTTTAATACTGAATCGTTTCCCCAACCGCCGGATTGCATGATATAAGCATCTGGGATTCCGAGTGCATGTTGAACAGATGCGTTATAGTGCCGCAGGTCATGGAAACGGAAGTGTGGAAGTCCAGCCTTAGCTAAAAGAAGTCCAAAACAAGTAGTGATTGTATTTGGGTTCATTTCTACAGTATTCGAGGGTAGCTTCTTAACTTTTTTTATTACAAATTCAGGATAAGTAACATACCGATCGCCGGCATATGATTTTGGGGTTTTGATAATCCACTCTCCTTTATCGTTCATGACCATTGTTTTTGTAACATGTATCGTGTTCTTTTTAATATCCGATTTTTCTAATGCACAAATCTCGCCTCGTCGCATAGCCCCAAATGCTGCAAGCAGGATAGGAACTTCAAGATTTGTTCCTTTTGATGCACTGATCAGCTTCTTAATATCCTCTTCCGAAGGAATGTAAATGTCATTGCGTTTCTTTTTCGGAAGAGCAGTATGCAGATTTAAATTTGGATAAAATCTTTTCAGTACTGCAGTAATCAATCCATTCAGGTCCCGGACCGATTTAGGAGACATTGTAGTTGCAGCATTGTTGATGAACTGCTGGATGATATCCTGGTTAATATTCTCCAGACGATACCTGTCTAATTCGTTCAGCTTATTTCTTTGCATACTCCGGTACTTCCGGATGCTGGCCGGAGACAACACTGCAGATCGCTCATTGATGTAACGTTCCAGAGCTTCTCCAAATGTAATTTGTGTGGGTATAAAAGTATGCTGTTCTTTTGTATCCGCATATTCGGCTGCCATTGCTTCAGCACGTCGTTTTCCACGAGTTGAAGGATCGTCGCAGGTAAAGGATTTGTAGATTCTTCTTTGCTTTGGTTTTCCAGTCTTAGAATCAATTACTGGCTTGTTCTTTTCATCAAGTACAGTTTCATAGTGACTGAACACCTGACATCTCCATGATCCAGATGGTAATTTCTTTGCTGTTGGCATAATATCATCTTCCTTTCTCTTTTAAAGTATAAAAATAACAGCCCGAGATGAACAAGTGTTCCGCTTGCGTAGGCTGCCCGAAGATGATACAATATTCATTGGTCGGTGAATGATGTATCTCTTCGGAGAATGTTATTCATCTCCCGGTGTTGATAGCACCGGGATTTTTTATTATTTCAGCAAATCTGTAATGCAAATCTTCAAATCATCATAAATTCCAACACTGATTTCATCGTCAAAAGAATATTGTGTTGAATCTTCAACATTACCGAAGCAGTAGACCTGAACAGTTTGCTTCATAGGGTTTACAATCCAATATTCCCGAACACCTGCAGTACGATATTTGAATAACTTGGTCAAATAATCCATTCTCTGACTGCTTGGTGATACGATTTCAATAATGAAATCCGGTGCACCATTACATCCTCTGTCATTCATTTTGTTCGAATCACAGATTATGGAGATATCCGGCTCTACATAATTCTGATCATCTTGATTGAGGAATACAGCGAATGGTGCAGGGTAAACTTTACATGTTCCGTTATTTTTCTTAATATAATCCCTAAGAGTTGCAGAAAGCTCCATTACTAATTCCTGATGCAATGGACTCGGCGGTGCCATGTCATAAATATGTCCGTCAATAAGCTCTGCACGCTGTCCAGCAGGAAGTGCGTAGATATCTTCAATTGTATAAATGTCATTTTTCAATAAAGGCATATAATCACATCCTTTCTTTGATAGTATAAAGCATATGTCTGATTTTTATTAATTAATGCTGTAAGTAACTTTTGTTGGCGCAGGAGCGGTTTTTATTTTAAAGATAACGTTTTGCAACATCTATTAATTGGTTTTGGTATTTATAAATATCATTTAGAGATTCGATATAAATTCTTTCAAATTTCTTGTTTTCATCAGGAATTAAAAGTTGTTTGTTTTTAGTATCAAGATTAAGCCTACAAATAGGTTTTCGATTATTGTTTTTATAAAGAATACCAAAATAACTCTCAGTATCTCGATGAACAATATCTTCAACTGGTACAGTTCCAGCGAGAAGTCCTCGTATTATATAAAAACCTTCAATTTCCTCTTCGGTAGTAACAATTTTTGATACTGGAGCTTCTTCTATTGCTTCAGCTTCATCTATTGAATCTGATTCATCAACTAAAGCTGATGAAATTTTATTATTTACTAATTCATTTACAAATGAAGAAAAAGCTCTTTTTACGACTGGCGTAAACTTCTCTATAATTTTCTGATTTTTTTGGCCTTCATAAATATCTGAAAGTATAAATCGAATGAAATTTTCAGAAGGAGCTTCATATTCGCGTGAAAGCAATCCTTTAATTAAACTACTGTATTTAAGTTCTTCGGCAGTACTAAAAATCTTTTCTTTATCAAAGTTCTCTTTGGCGAATTTTTTTAATTCATTTATTGAAGAATCTTTTAAATTGAGCATATTAATTTCAAGAAATGGGACAAGATCCATTTTATTTGATTCTTCAAGGTCAGTGTAAAAACGATATATGATACCATTAGTAAGAATTCCAAATTTTGCAGGAGATGCACCAAAGTATCTAAACAATTGAGAAGAATGTTTATCGAGTTGTTCAGAACAACTTTTACATTCTATTAAAATGGTTGGCTGTCCATTGTCAAGAATCGCATAGTCTACTTTTTCGCCTTTCTTAATTCCGACATCTGCTACATATTCAGGACAAAATTCGGAAGGATTAAATACGTCGTATCCGAGAATCTGGAAAAGTGGAACTACAAGTGACATTTTGGTTGATTCTTCCGTTGATACGTTATCTTTTAGAACTGTAATCCTTTCTGAAAATTGTTTGATAGTTTCGTTGAATTCCATACGATTACCTCGCTTTCTTTAGTATAAAATAGAAGTGGCCAAGCTACAGCTAATAGCCAGAGGATAATAAGTATAAATATTATCCCGATAATGAGTTCCATAAAAATTTTTCCTCCTTCTCAATCCTCAATTCCATCAAACCGATATATAAACGCATAAGCGGTTATATCATTTCAACTACTACCAGATTTGGAATGAAATATATAATATAGTTATCAATAGTAGTATATACTCCGTACTTATCACGGTAGCAGCTAATGCATTCCTCCAGATATTCCTCTGTAATATCCAGATATTCTGCAATTTCATATCGGCTTTTACAGCCATGTTTATACGCTCTGATCAAGCCTGTGAGACCGATAAGTTTATTGTATGACCATAATCTTGCTTGACGTTCCTGTTTGCGATTGGCAGAAGCGGTCATATCAAGAATATTTCCAACAGATGTATGGTAATGTCCGAGTTCCTCGGCAAGCACACAAGCTTTTTCTGTTTGAGTAGACAAGCCTTTATGAATAGCAATTCGATTATTATATATTCGACCGCCATAACCGGGAATGTCTTTTTCCTTTACAATCAAATTCGAGGAATCTGATTCTATCAATAATTCTTCGTAGGTCAAACAATCACTTCCATTCATCAGGATTCATCATAATATTATCAGCGTGTTTCTTTTGAGCAGGGGTAGCACCTTGAGTGTTTGCGGCCTGCAGTTCTATAATATTGTTTTCTGCAGCTATGGAACGTTCCCATTCTTTAGTTAATGTAAAATCTACCATTTCTTTACCGTGTTCATCGAGAGCACGGTATTTTTCTACAAGGTGAAGCTCTTCTATAGAAACTGAGTTTTTCATGCTTGGCATTTCAATAGCATCTTGAAATAAATAATTAGCATCGCATTTAAGAGATTCCATAATCTTAAATAAAATTGGCTCTTTAGGAGAGCTAACTTCGTTTTCGTAATTTGAAATAGCTCCAACTGTAACACCAACGGAATCTGCGAGTTCATTTCTAGATATGTTTTTGCTTTCGCGTAATTCTTTTATTCGGCTTCCTACGCTCATTCAATTCACCTCTTTTTTTATTTTATATAGGTATTGTATTTCATAAATCTTGGCATGTCAATACAAGGAAACAAGAAATTTGTTAAAAATATATTGACAAAACAAGAATCTTGTTATAACATCGTAAATGAAAAGAAACTTGTTAAAAAGAAAGGAGGAACAAAGTTGCTTGATATTACAGCATCAAATAGCATCGTTGCAGTTCGCTTGAAAAATGTTATTTCAGAAAAGGGATTAAAGCAGGCATCAGTAGCATCAAAAGCCGGATTTACAGCGCAAGAGCTAAACGACATGCTAAATGGAAGAAGAATAATGCGTGCAGCAGACATAGCGTCATTAATTAGTGTTGTAAAAGATTTTGGTGTTGATGCAAATTATCTTTTTGGAATTGAGAAAGGAGAGTGAATCATGTTGAAAGAATTTTCTACCAAAGAACTTGTAGAAGAATTGAAAAGACGTAGTGGGGTGAAAACAGAATATGCCGAACCATATCAAGATAAAAAGCTATGTATTAATGGTCCGGCAATGATTTTGATTGTTACTGATTAGCCAATTCTTTTGTATGAATAAACGCCTTTTACATGGGAAGCTAAATAACTTCCGTGTGAAGAGGCTGACATGAGACCATGATAGATTGATTCTGGAACATTAAAGTATGCATATAAACCACCGTGATAGAATGTCACGTAAAGTGTTCCATTTTCATATCCAATGCTGGAAATGTTAGAAGAAGATACTGGAATCATGTTCATAAGTGTCACCTGCCTTTCTGCTTGATTTTGAAGCTTCTATAAAAAGGCTACTACTAAAATCGTGACAAGTCAAGAGAAAAATACTAGATAATGTGTAAAAACATATGTTTGCATACAGAATATAGAAATACAGCTTTTCCAGTATACCATTAAACAAAGTGAATCACAAGAAGAAACATTGGAGTTAAGGAAAAGCTAATAATTTTAGAAGATTATGAAGAAGAAAGTGGGGTGAGAAGAGAGATGGGTAGTGAAAAAATTAGAAACTATGCCGGAAAAATAATAGTTGATAAGCGCGGGGATGATGTGAGGAACGACATTGCAAGCGCGTTTATTGAAACAGCCAGAGCACTAGAAAAGTTAGAAAAACCTATAGCAATCATAAAACAATGGTGTATGGTAGCAGCTCTGGCCGGAGGAATTGTGGGAGCGGCAGTTGTAGCCGCAATCATCATTTTAGTATAGATACGATTAGCGCAATAACTGAAATGATGACAGGAATAATAAAGCGGATGATTTCCCAAAACAGACGCTTGCGGTTAGCAGACCTGAAAATGTCATATTCCACAATAGCAGCACGGCCAAGCTCTGTGATATGCAGACCGGTGTTGGAATCCAGAGAAATAAGACCGTGGCTTTCTAACTCAGAGATGCGTCCGTCAATCGTTGGATCATCGAAAAAACGGTCGGATGGAAAACGCCCATCATTGTGGAGTACCCAGTCAAGAGTCTCATATTCGGAAGATGTTATATCAGAATAAAGGGATTTCAAAGAAAAACCTCCTTTCATTTATTCTAAGCTCCCTGACTGGAGCTTGTGAGTAAAGTATAGGAGCAAAAATAATAAAAGGCAAGAGAAAAAGAGGTGAGAAAATATGCCAAAGCTGAAGATAAATGAATCAGAACTAAGATGTAGAACACTTCGGGGATGTATAAAAAACGCCCAGGAAATTCAAGGGATTAATACAATTAAGACAGCAGAGCTGACGGGTATTCCGGTAAGCACATTATATGCAAGACTCAAAAATCCAGACGATTTCAGTTTGAGGGAACTTAGGGATGTATTCAGAGTATTGAAAATTCCGGAAAAAGAAAAAGAGAGAATTGCTAGAGAGGTCATATGAGATGAGAAGAAAAAGCGTTAGCTGGTTAAAAGACATTGTGCTTACATTTTCGACGGCAATCGCAACTGTGCAGATGATTGTAGCAATTGCAATGTTTGGCCAAAATAATTGGGATGTAACATGGCTACCGATACAGATAGGGATGTTTGTGTTAGGTGCTATATGGGATGTGATGTTTCTAATGGCAAATTTCCCTAAAAGGGGGTGATCATATTGAGGGTTTCAAGTATCGACAAGATGATAGAGCAGTTGGAGGCTTTGGAAAGAGTAGATGGTAAATCAGAGTATTACAAGAATCAAGCGATTGCCTACCTCAAAGACTTCGCAGATCATCTTGACAGTAAAGATATCAAGACCATAAAAGAAAAGTGCCCAGGAGCGGCAACTCCAATCGGGCACACAAAAAATACTTCAAAGAAATTATAACAGACTATGGAGGTAACAACAATGAAGAAATATGAAATTTCAGAGGAAGAGTTAAGAACATTGATAGGTCTAGCGGCTGCAAAAACTTGCGATGATGAAGAATTCAAAGAGAATGAAGCGCTGGTAATGAATGCAGCTGCAGTTATCGCATGTAAATTAACAAACCATCTAAATGGGAAAGAACCATTTCCGGAAGATGAGTTGGAGATATCCAGAAAAACGATTACTGCATCGACAGAAGCGTTGGCGATACTTTCATTTCTATTAGGGGGTGTCTGAGGATGTATTACAATTCGTGCCCACTGTGTGGTGCTAATTTGGATCCCGGAGAATCATGTGATTGCAAGGAGAAAGGAGAAAATTTTGAAATCAGTTTATGTGGGAATTGGACCGGAGACAGGAACAATAGTGGAAGAGGAAGAGGCATACGATTATGCACTGGAAAGAGGATTACACGGAACATTACAAGACCAGCAGGAATTTAAAGAGTCATTGGTTGAATGGTTCTATTCAGGTAACTGGTTGAAAGAAGAAATGGAGGACGAATAAAATGAATGAAATTGCTACAAATGTAAATGGTGGAGTTGCGGTTAGAAATTCGCAGACTGAAATGATGGTTAATCGGCAGGCACAGGAAGTACAGGCCGCAATGGTTATCGCAAAGCGGTTCCCGAGAAATGAAGTCGACAGCTATAACCGGATTATGAGATCGTGCCAGAGAAAGTCATTGGCTGAGACAGCTACATATGAATATCCAAGAGGCGGCACAAAAGTAACCGGTCCGTCCATTCGATTAGCAGAAGCAATGGCACAGAACTGGGGGAATATTGATTTCGGTATTACGGAGCTGGAGCAATCAAACGGAGAATCGCAGGTAATGGCGTATGCATGGGATTTGGAAACAAATACAAGACAGACCAAGATTTTTACAGTTCCGCATATTAGAGGAACAAAGAAAGGAAATGTACCTCTTACGGATCCAAGAGACATTTATGAGATGGTTGCGAATCAGGGAGCAAGACGCTTGAGAGCATGCATTTTAGGAATCATTCCAGGAGATGTTGTGGAAGCAGCAGTAAAAAAATGTGAAGAAACACTTATTAACGGAGAAGAAAAACCGTTGATTGACTTAGTGCGTGAGATGTCTAACATTTTCCAGAAAGAGTTTGGAGTTCCGTTAGAGGCAATTGAAAAATATATAGGTTGCAAGTCAGAGGCCTTTTCGATGCGTGATTTAGTTCGATTAAGAAGAATATACAGTTCATTGCATGATGGAATGGCAAAAAGAGAAGATTATTTCCAGTTGGCTATTTCAGAATCTTCCGGATCCGAGTCAGAAGTAAAGGATCCTTTTGAAAATAATGAGACTGAAAAGAAGACAAGTAAGAAAGGTGTAAAGAAAGATGGAGCTGAATCAGAATAATTATTATTCCATCAAATCTAACCAGCAGTTCTTTTCGGTATCACAATATAAGGATTTTACGAAATGTGAGGCAATGGCAATAGCAAAGATAAACGGAGAGTATCAGCCGGCAATGACAAAAGCTATGTTGACCGGTTCTTTTGTAGATACATATTTCGAAGGAACGCTTGATGGATTTATGGAAGAGCATCCAGAAGTGTTCACCAGAAAGAATGAGCTTCGTAGTGAATATCGTAAGGCAAATGAAATCATTCAGAGAGTTACAAATGATCCAGTATTTTCAAAATTTATGTCAGGAGAAAAGCAAAGAATCATGACATTTAAGTTATTTGGAGTGCCATGGAAGATGAAAATGGATAGTTATCTACCAGGAGTTTGTATCACGGATCTGAAGGTGGTAGCGAATTTTAAATCGCTGCCACTTTGGAGATACGATCTGCAAGGAGCGGTGTATCAGGAAGGGGTTAGATTAAATACGGGAGAGCAGCTTCCCTTTTATTTGGCAGTGGCAACAAAAGAACGAACCATTGATTTGGATATCTTTCAAATTACACAACCGGTTTTAGATATTGCAATGAAAGAGATTGAAATGAATATAATGCGTTTTGCAAGGGTTAAGGCAGGGTTGGCAGAACCGACCTATTGTGGAAAATGTGATTATTGTAAGACAGTGAAAAAGGCAAAAATCAGAAATTATAGTGAGCTGTTGGAGGAAATGAAGTGAAGTTAATTAAAATTTTAAGTGATAAAATACAGATTCGAACTGATCAAATGGAATTTGAAAATGTAAAAATCAATGATTTGATTTCTATTTCAGATGACAGTATAGAGTTGATCACAATGGTTGTATCTGTTACAGATACAGACAGTGAGCCAGGAATAGATGGAGCAGAAGATTTTATACTGGGTGGTGTATCAGTTAAAGTTGTTGAGTGTTCTATTATTGGAAGTATACATGATGGTAAGTTCAGCAAAGCAATTGATAAATATCCAACTACGGATATAACAGCAAAAGAAATAACGGCAGATGAATTTGGAAAGATGATTGCTTTTGCAGAAGGAAAAGGTTTTAGGATAGGCAAATATGCAGCATATGATTGTCCAGCATGGGTTGATGGTAATCGTTTTTTTCAGAGACATGCATGTATTGTTGGAAATACTGGTTCCGGAAAATCAGAGACTGTTGCAAAAATTTTAGAAAGTGTAAGCAACTTGCAAGGCGGAAACATTATTGTGTTTGATATACATGGCGAGTATTCGCAACTATCATATGCGAGAAATATCAAAATCGGAGAGGAATTTGCATTTCCAGTTTGGATGTTTGGATTAAGTGGACTGGCAAATAACATTTTAAAAATAAAAGGGGAGACTTCAACAACAGTTATGTCAGCAATCAGGAAAGTATATTATAGCATTTGTCCAGAAGGAAGAGAAGACCGACCAATATATTTTGATTATGACAATATGTTAGAGAGTTTGATTCAAATGAATAAGGAAGAAATATATACCGGAGAAGTTTATAAAACAGGAGACAAAGCAGGAACGCCGAAGGTTGTAAAAGGAGAATTTTACGGAAAATTGACAGGAATAATTAATGCAATGAAAGATAAGCAATTGGATCGGCGGTATTCATTCTTATTTGAAAATCATCAACAAGATTATTTGTTTAAAGTCATTCAGGAAATTATGAACAATGACAAGCCCGTTAAGAACATTGATTTATCAGATGTTCCACATGATGTGGCAATACCTTTGATCGGTGTTATTACGACATTGGTATATGGAATTCAAAGAAGCTGTCAGATCAGTAAGATATCACCGTTGACATTGGTATGTGATGAAGCACATGTTTATATTCCGGATGGAATACAGTTATCTGCATCACAAAGAAGAATGACAGAGACGTTTGAAGAGATTGCAAAAGAAGGTAGAAAATTTGGGGTTTCACTCTTTGTTGCAAGTCAAAGACCTTCGGAGCTGAATAAAACAATTATGGCACAATGTGCAAGTTTCATTGTATCAAAATTGAACAATGAAAATGATAAAAGCATGATCAAAGGAATGCTTCCGGATGGAAATGAAAGTGTAGTGGATTCAACGACTACATTTAATCCGGGAGAAGTATTGATCATAGGAGATGCGGTACCAATTCCACTTAAGATACAAGTAGCTCTAGCAAAGGAACGTCCACAGTCCAGAACGATTGATTTCTGGGATAGATGGAATACAAAAAAAGCGATGGATCTTGAGCAGGGAATTCGGACATATATCAGTTTTTAGAAAGAAGGAGGAAAAATATTATGCAGCACATTAACTTAGAAACATTTGCAAATGGAGCATTTTCCGCTCAGGTAAACAGAGCAATTGAAGAGGTCACCAAGAATGTCCAGGACCCGAACACAGATGCCATGGCATCAAGAAAGATTACTGTAACGATTGGATTTAAGCCAAATCAGGAACGTAACTTTGTGGCAACCGGAGTACAGACCAAAACAACATTAGCGCCGGCACTCGGAGCTGTTACTGCTATTTCAATGGGTAAGGACATCAAGAGCGGTGAAGTAGAAGCTGTAGAGATTGGAAGTCAGGTTCCTGGACAGATGTCATTTGCTCAGGAGACACAGCCAGTTGCGATTGATGGACAGGTCGTTGATCCATCTACTGGAGAAATCATTGAAGAGCATCCAGCAGGAAATAAAGTGGTTGATTTAAGAACAAGACAAGCGTAATTAGGAGGAAATGAAAGATGGAAGGATTAAGAAATGCATTAGAATTTATTACAGGTTTGAAAGAGAAGAGCATGGAGCCAAAGGTATTGCAGATTGAAGGTAAAACATACTGCGATAAAGATCTGACACGATACCATGAATTTGATATGGCAAGAATTATGTCCGTAAATACTCTGACAGCAATTGTTGATTACATAAAAGGAAAGCCGGAAGAGTTAAGGGAATCCTCTATTCTGCATGTAATGAGTCCTACAAGAGTTGTTTTAAAGTCGGGACTGATTGACGAGAGAAATCGTGAATCACTTATGGAGGCAGAGGCAATTGTAAATGAATTCAGATTTGACACTTACTATGATCAGGAGAGGTTCTTGATTGAGCTGCAGGCAAACTTCCTGGACAATGATGATCTTCAGAAGATTAAGATGGTAGCAGGAAACATTCAGTCTGGAACGACAGCAAATTATGACGATGATGGTGTAAGCCAGAAAACAACAGTAAGCAGCGGTATCGCCAATAAGACAGATGTGATTGTTCCAAATCCGGTTAAATTAAGACCATATCGTACATTTGCTGAGATTGGACAGCCGGAAAGTTCTTACGTATTTAGAATCAGAGATACAGGAGAAGGTCCTGGATTTAAACTTGTGGAAGCTGATGGCGGTCTTTGGAAGAATGCTACGATGAAGAAAATCAAAGAGTATCTGGAATTCGAGCTTTCGAAAGAACTTGAAAAACACAATATTACAGTAATCGCTTAGGTGTTTATCCTCCAAAGGGAAATGAATACAAAACATGTCACAAAGGTAACTTGTAAATAAAAGATTCATCTGCCGGTTAGATTACTTGCTGACCGGCAGAGAGAGGAGTAATATGAAGTCAGTGCAGTTTCATGTTCCTGGTAAACCACAAGGCAAGGCCAGAGCAAGAACAGTTTATAACAGAAGTCTGGAACATTCTGTAAGCTATACGCCAGAGAATGATTTATTATATGAGAATCTGATCAAGACAATGTACATTCATGCTGCTAAAGGAATAAAATTTGATAAGGAAGTTCCGGTAGCACTTCGGATTGTAGCAAGGTTTGAACCGCCAAAAAGCACGTCCAAGAAGAAAAAGCTGCAGATGTTATCCGGAGAGATTCCGGTAATCAAAAAGCCGGATATTGATAATATTGTAAAGGTAATCGCAGATGCATTGAATGGGGTGGCTTACAAGGATGATACACAGATTGTATTTGCAGCTGCCAAGAAAACGTATTCAGCCGAGGAAGGTCTGGATGTGACGGTAGAGGAATATAAAGCAACAGAATAAAGAGAGATGGAAAGGCGGTGGCAGTGGTGCCAAGACCGAAGAAGACAGGGTTAGACTACTTTCCACTCGATGTTGATTTCCTCGATGATCCAAAAATAAAGATACTAAAAGCCAGATATGGCAGAGATGGTATTGTATTTTACATCTACTTATTATGTGAGATATATAAGCAGGGATATTACCTGCAGGTAGATAATGATTTTGAATATATCGTATCTGATGATTTGAAAATCGATCAGAACAAGGCGAAGCAGGTCTTGAACTTCTTGCTGTCACGGTCACTGTTTGATAACACACTTTTTCAGTCGGACAAGGTCTTGACCTCTGCCGGAATACAGAAGAGATTTCAACTTGCGGTAAAAGAACGAGCAAGAAAAAATCCGATAGAAGTTGGAAGGTACTGGCTTTTAAAAGAAGAGGAGACAGAACCTTTTATTAAGTGCACCCATTTTGGAGGTTTATCCAAGAATAACAAGAGTTTTTCCCGGAATAACGATTGTAATTCTACGGAAAAATCCCTAAAGAAAAGTAAAGTAAATAATATATATAATATAAAGCAATTTTCACCAGAACTGGAACAATCCTTTCAAACGTATCTTCTTGTCCGTAAACATAATTTTGGGGAACTGATACCAGAGCAGGAAAATGCGTTGAGAGAAGAGTTACAGAAGATTGCAGACAATGACGCAGAACGACTTGCTATTGTTAAGAAGGCAACAGTGAGCGGTTGGAAGTCATTTTACAAGACAACAACTAAGAAGACTGATGCTCCAAGGAAGAAGTCGAAACCTCCTGTGAAGGATATGAATAACTTCAAGCGTAGGAAGTATGACATGGATTCACTTGAAAATCAGTTATTAGATAATTAGATAATTAGGAGAAGGACTGGGTTATGGGAAAAGTAGATGATTACGCATCCGGAAGAGCGGATGGGTTGCAGATGGCGCTAAAACTTGTAGAAGAGGGTGGTATAGACGCATTGAAGCAGGAAATCAAGTTTCGTAACATTACTGGAATCAATACAGTGATGTGTAAGAAGGAAGTTGAAATAGCAACCAACAAAATAAAAGCAATGACCTGCGATACAATATTAGCATTATCAGTGTTAACAATCAGAGATGAGTTTGATTTTGGAAAGCAACGATGCAAACGATTTATTAAGCGCTTCAATAGGAAAACAGAGTGTTTATTAGATGATATGTTGAAATGGAAAGATGTTTTAGATACTGTGCGTAAGGAAATGGGGATTGATTTGTCTATAAGACAGAATGATTAGATTATAAAGATATCATTACAATAATTTACGAAATTCTTATTAAAAGTAGAAAGGACAAAAGACAATGGGCTATTTAAGAAAAGACGAGGTAATGAGAACATTACAAGAGGACAGAGAGACAACATTGGCATGTTACAACAGCAGCGAAGAAAGAGAGATTGTTAGATTTTGTTATGAATCAATAGGACGAGAATTGGAACAATTATTGCAGTACATACCAGAGAATGTAGTAGAACAGCCTAAAATCTACGATGTGGATAAGGTCATCGACAAGTTGGAGGAAGAAAAGGAATATGCCAGTGAAGACTTTGAAGAATATGTAAGAGAAGTTGATCCTTCTTTAGATTCTGAATATGCAGATACATTTCCTAATGGGATAGAGAGAGCAATTAAGGTTATAAAAGAGGAGATGGAGAATGAAAGAAATGCAGAAGAATATCAGGGCAGATAAAGAGGGAAGATATGCAGAGATGTCAGAGCATCCACAGATAAAAATGCAGCGGAGAATATGAAGCGTAAGCCGTATCAGGATGTGGATGTATTGAAGTATCTGCAGGGAAAGTACAAGATTGGAGGGGATGCCGGTGGAGCAGATGACAAGAGAAAGACTAGCAGCGTACCGGAGTAATAAGGCAGAAATATTGGAACTAGATTATATGTTACAGAATCGTTGGAAGTCTGATATGATGATAGGGAATGATGTGGTATTCGACTACAGCAGAGGATATCCAATGCCACAGAGCGTTGTTGGTTTTGATCAGGACAAGTATGAAAGGCTTCAAGATCGTGATCTAAAGCGAAAAGAACGTTTAGAGAGGGAATGTGAAGAGATTGAGCAGTTTGTGGAAGCAATACAGGATAGTATGACACACCGGATATTCAGAATCTATTTTGTTGATGGACGAAAAGCAGTGACCCAAAGAGCTGTTGCAAAACGTGTACATATGGATCGGAGTAGGATAAGCAGACGAATTGACGATTATTTGAAAAACGCACACAAAACACACAGCGCACATTTATAATAATACTTGAGCCAAAGGCTGAATCCCTGCGGCTCGTTAAAACTCCATAGACATAAACCTAGAAAGGGACAATCTGGAGACAGGTTGTCTTTTTCGATAGTAACTTGAAAAAGATACACTGTTATTGTATTATTGTATCATAACATTTTATGAGGAGTAATATATATGTGGTGCGGAAAGAAAAATGATTGTTCATGTAAAGATTACAATGAATTTGAAATCCGGTTAAAATGTGCAAAGACAAAATTGCATAGCAGGTATATAGGGTGTATAGCAATAGGAGTTGTTGTATGGATGCTTGCAACAGGCGAAGCTAATTCGGCACAATTTTCGTCATGGATATCATTTGCGAGTACGGTTGCGTCAATTATATTATCTGTTATAGCAATTATTATGAGTATTACAGGAGAAAATAAGACTGATGCAATGCGAAATCAAATGGAAGAGACTGCAAAAAAATTAGAATTAACTGCAAAGGCGATAGAGAATGCCAATGATACAAATAAAGAGAATATCGGTGAACTAAAAGAGAATATTGCTCTTTTAGAAAAGAAAATCGAAGAATTAAAAGGCGAAAATAAAAAAGTATTAGATCAAGTAGGAATAGTTAAATCTAATCGAGCAGAGGAGAGTCCGGTTTGGGCAAAAAAAAATGATGAATAGAAATATGAATATTAATTTATTATTATGTGAAAAAGCAGATAAACAAGTCAGAAATGTGAATAATATTTTTGATTCAGTAATTTTTACTGATGGAGACGATGAAGTTTCTTATGAAATCTTGACTATTATCAATCAGTTAGAAGTCGAACAAAGGGAATTTGAACTATTATATTTTATTGAAGGTTGTGATGATAAAAAAGATAAACCTATCTTATATTTAGGTAGATCTATATACAAAACAGAAAAAGAAAGAAGTAATATTCATCCACATAGCATATCAAGATTCATAGTGGATCATTGTTCTTTTCCGAAGGGAGGAGAATACGAAGTAAAAGTTTTCATGAAACAAAAGGGAATGATAAATGAGGGCGAAGAAAGTACTAAAAACATGCTAAAATATGCAAATGAAGATGATTTAGTGGCAACATGCCCGTTTAAAGTAGAGTTCAAATAACCATAATATTTATTAAGGCACCCTCCGGGGTGCTTTTCTAATGCGCAAATTTGGATCATTAGCTCAGTTGGTTAGAGCAACCGGCTCATAACCGGTATGTCATAGGTTCGATTCCTATATGATCCATTAAAAATATATCAGAATTAATAGAAAGGGGTGTTGCATGATGGCGAAATTGGCACCTAAGCAGCAGAGATTTGTAGAAGAATACTTAATAGACTTGAATGCAACACAGGCAGCTATCAGGGCTGGATATTCTCCTAAAACAGCAAACGAGCAGGGAGCTAGACTGTTAGTAAATGTTAGTATTCAAAAAGCTATTGCAAAAGCAATGGCTGAGAGATCGAAAAGGACAGGAGTAAATCAGGATAGAGTAATTCAGGAGCTGGCAAGAATTGCTTTTGTGAATCCACAAAATGTAATCAACCCAGAAGATGCTTCAGTAAGAATGGAGGCAAAGGAAGATGATCTTGCGTGTATTCAGTCCATAAAAGTTAAAACGATGGATGGAGCAAAAGGAAAGTCAATTGAGAGAGAAATCAAGTTAAATGACAAAATGAAAGCGTTGGAATTGCTTGGAAAGCATCTTGGCATGTTCAAAGATAAGGTTGAACTTGATGCAGATATGGATTTGAACATCACAATTGATTACGGCGAGGATGATTCTGGATGAACATCAAAGTAGACGCTAATAAGTGTTTTAAGGAAGTAGATCAGAGCCGAAAACGTTACATTGTGATGAAAGGATCAGCCGGATCAGGAAAGAGCGTGGACACGGCACAGCATTACATCTTACGTCTGATGAATGATCCTGGTAGAAATCTCTTGTGTGTCAGAAAATCAGATGTAACAAACAGGGATAGCACTTTTGCAGAATTGCAAGGTGCTATTTTTCGTATGTTTGGAGAACAGTACAAGAGGTACTGGTATATCAATAGCTCGAACATGATTCTGGAATGTAAAAGCAATCATAACCAGATCATATTCCGTGGAGTGAACGACGAGAAACAGAGGGAAAAGCTGAAATCGATAACATTCAAGCGAGGGAAGCTTACCGATGTTTGGATAGAAGAAGCTACAGAAATCACACAGTCAGATTTTGAAATCATAGACGACCGACTTAGAGGAGAACTCCCAGAAGGGCAGTTCTATCAGATCAGACTGACATTCAACCCGGTATCTGCGCATCACTGGATCAAGAAAGTGTTCTTTGATCGTGTTGATCCGGATGTGTTGACGCATCAGTCTACATATCTGGGAAACAGATTCATCGACGAAGCATATCATCGAAGAATGCTGCGGCGTAAGGATGTGGATCCGGAAGGGTACCGGATTTACGGCTTAGGAGAATGGGGAGAGGTTGCCGGATTAATTCTTAAGAATTATGTTGTGGAAGAATTTGATCGGACTCCGGAAAGATTTGATTATATGGTTAATGCTCAGGATTTCGGATTCAACCATGCGAACTGTATAGGAGAAGTTGGATTTAAGGATGGGGAACTATATCTCTGCCAGGAACTGTATGTTTATGAAATGGATACAGAAGAGATCATCAAGGAGGCAGCAGGAAAATTCAATAAAAAGCTCCGGATGTGGTGCGACTCAGCCGAACCGGATCGGATCAAGATGTGGCAGAAAGCAGGATACAGAGCAAAAGGGGTAAATAAAGAAACAAATAGCGTTCATGCTCAGATAGATTATTTGAAGCAGCATAAGATACATATCTATCCATCATGCGTGAACACAATTAAGGAAATACAGCAATGGAAGTGGAAAAAAGATGAGAAAACAAATACTTATCTTGATGAACCAGTTCCGTTTTTTGACGATGCGATGGCGATGCTTCGCTATTCCATCGAGGAAGAACGAAAGACAAAACCTAAATTGAATAGAGGAGTGAGAGGAGGTATTTAATGTATAAACTAAAAGCAGAAGAGGAATTAACAGACGAATGGCTTGCCAGATTTATAGCAAGACACTCTGCAGATTGCATGTTTCGTTACAAGAAGCTGAAAGATGCATACGAGACAGATTACGAAATACTGCATCAAGCACCAAAAGAAAAATGGAAGCCGGATAACCGTATAGTTGTGAATTTTGCAAAGTACATCGTTGATACAATGAATGGTTTTTTTATTGGAATTCCAATTCGCACAACAGTAGACGAGGGAAATGAGAATGTTGAGAAGTATGTAGAGCTTCTCGAACAGTATAATGATCAGGATGATAATAATGCCGAATTATCAAAGATATGCAGCATCTATGGTTTTGGATACGAGATGTATTATGTTGATGAAATTGGGAATATTGGCATAACATATCTATCACCAATGGAAGCATTCATGATATACGATGATTCTGTGTTATGCAGGGAGCGCTATTTTGTGAGATTATACATAGATTCGGATAATGTAATGCATGGTAGTGTATCAGATACAGAAAAGGTTCAATGGTTCACGGTCAAGGGAAAAATCGTTTGGGACGAAGAAGAATGCCTGCATGGATTCGATGGAGTTCCAGCTGCAGAGTACGTAGAAAACAAAGAACGCAAAGGCATATTCGAGCCGGTTCTTACAATGATTGATGCATACAATAAAGCAATCAGCGAAAAAGCCAATGATGTAGATTATTTTGCGGATGCGTATCTGAAAGTATTGGGAGCAAAACTGGAAGATGATGAAGTAAAACATATAAGAGATGATCGAATCATTAACTTTGAGGGAGACGTAGAAAAACTTATCGTTGAATTTCTGCAGAAGCCGGATGGAGACACAACGCAAGAACATCTGATAGACCGGCTGGAAAAACTCATTTTTCAAATCAGCATGGTAGCGAATATTTCAGATGAGAATTTCGGGACAAGCTCCGGAATAGCAATGAAATATAAATTACTTGCAATGAGCAATCTTGCAAAAACAAAGGAGCGAAAATTCACATCAGGAATGAACAGGCGATACCGATTGATTTTTTCGAATCCGGTATCCGGAATGAAAACGGAAGATTTCGTGAAGCTGCATTATAAGTTCACACAGAATATTCCGGCCAACATCTTGGAAGAGTCGCAGATTGCACAGAACATCAGTGGAATTGTATCACAAGATACACAGCTGTCAGTATTATCAGTCGTAGACAATGTGGCCAAAGAAAAAGAGAAAATCGAAGCCGAGAATGAATCTCTGAAACAGGATCCTGTAATAGGTGAACTGTTTTCGAATGGGTGATATAGATGGGTAGTCGTGAGTACTGGAGAAAAAGGGAAGAGGAACAGAGAAAGAAAAATATACAGAATGAAAAAGAGTATCAGAAGCGTGTAAACGAAATATATGATAGGATGCTGGATGAGATCACAAAGGAAATAAATGGATTCTACGTCAAATATGCAAAGAAAGAGGGAATCACGATGGCAGAGGCTAAGAAGCGTGTTTCCAAGCTAGACATTGACGAGTACGCGAAAAAAGCGAAGATCTATGTGAAGAATAAGGATTTTTCGGATGAAGCTAACGAGGAGATGCGAATCTATAACCTCACAATGAAAGTAAACCGACTGGAAATGCTAAAAGCCAATATAGGAATGCATATGGTAGACGGGTTCAATGAGATTGAAAAGGTAGCAGGTGAAGCACTGACAGATAAAGCCTATGAGGAATTAAAGCGGCAGGCTGGAATCCTCGGAGACAGCGTACAGGACAATGCAAAATTCGTAGATGTTCTTGTGAATGCGTCATATCAAAATGCAACATATTCTGAAAGAGTCTGGATGTATCAGGGAATGCTAAAAAGCGAGATTGATAAGCTGCTTCAAACCGGGCTGATCCAGGGCAAGAATCCAAGAGTACTTGCGAGACATCTGGAAAAGCGCTTTGGCGCAAGTAGATATAATGCAAACCGATTAATGATAACTGAAATGGCAAGAGTGCAGACAGAAGCACAGAAGCAGTCATATGTTCGAAATGGTTTCGAAGAATATGAGTACATAGGATGCAACAAAGGAGATGCTTGTAAAAAATGCAGAGCATTAGACGGTAAGCCTTTCAAAGTAGAAGATATGATGCCGGGAGAAAATGCTCCACCAATGCATCCACAGTGTCACTGTAGCACAGCGGCCTATATGGATGAAGAGGAATATTATAAATGGCTGGATAGTTATAAAGAGCATGGGTTGAGCTTCAAGGAATGGAAGTTTTCAAGAGAAAGTGAAGAAAGTAAGAAAAAATATCTTTATAAAGATACGGTTGTCAAGAAATCTCTTCTAAAATCTTCTGCATACAGAAAGAAGTTTAATCAAATATCGGACAGCACCAAGATAAATCGTATTGCATGGAATATTTCTAAAGACATGTTAAATCATAGGTCTGGTACAAGATTTGAAGACTTGGCATTTGTTAATGTAGTTAATGGACAATATGCAGTAAACAAGAATTACGATGTAGAGAATAAGGCGAAAATGAATAAACCGATGAAGCAGTTACTAGAAGAATCGGAGTCAGGAACGATTATCGCGATACACAACCATCCAGGCAGTAGTGTACCAAGTATTCCAGATATAAGAGCTTGTATACAAAGAGGATACAAAAAAGGAATTATTGCATGCCATGATGGAAAAGTATATGTCTATTCGGTGGATCCTGAAAGGTACAATGAGCCAATCGCCATGTCAACTCTTGACCGGTTAGAGAAAAAAGGTTACACTAAAGAGGTAGTAAAGAGGTTTAAAGATGCTGGAATGTCTTTGGAGGTACTTTGATATGACAATTGATAAAGAGTATGAAAGAATATGTAAAAAACTTGGCTTCATTCCATCAGAGTATAAATATGATGGACCGACAGAAGAAGACGATACATGGGTAAACCCATTCTCGGTTTTAACTGTAGAAGAAAATGACTATTTGTACGAAAATGGATATTTGAATCAGAAATAGATACCACTGATCAGAAATGACCGGTGGTATTTTTATACTCATTTTTAAGAAAGGAAGAGGTAAAAGAACATGAAGAAATTATTTATTTCTCAGCCAATGCGTGGCAAAACAGACGAGGAAATCAAGGCAGAACGTGCCAAAGCAGTCGAAGCAGCATCTGAACTGGTGGGAGAACCAGTGGAAGTGATTGATTCGTTCTTTGAAAAAGCACCGGTAGATGCAAAACCACTGTGGTTTCTTGGAAAATCACTGGAGCTTCTGGCAGATGCAGACGTGGCCTATTTTGCTCCGGGCTGGAACGATGCCAGAGGCTGCATTATCGAACATGATTGTGCGATTGCATACGGAATCAAAAGCATTGTCGCATAGAAAGGCGGTGATCCAATTATCTCCCTCCGGCGGGGAATGACCGGGCAGTAAAGGAGTGATGCAGATTGATTGAAGTGAAAGTCCGGAAAAATGAAATAATAGTTTCCGGACATGCAAATTATGCAGAATACGGACATGATATTATTTGCGCCGGCACAACAACATTGGTACAAACACTGATCAAGTCCATACAGGACCTGACAGAGGATGAAATAGAATATGATATCAAGCCAGGATTGGTTGATATAAAGTATAGGGATTTATCAGAGAAGTCGCGAACTCTGGTAGATTCCTTTTTTGTTGGCATGAATTTGCTTGCGGATGAGTTCCCGGAGAACATTCAGATTGTATAACAAGATGAAAAGACGTAAAACTATGATTCAATGCAATGACCTGGGCGAATAAGAATGGGTTGGGGCAGAAAGGACAGAACAATGAAACATATGATTAATCACTGGAGAATTCCAATGAGCAACCTGCAGTTATTTACAGAAGGTGATGGAGGAGACGGCGGTGGATCCGGAGCAGGAGACGGCGGCGGAGCTGGAAATGAGCCTGGAAATAACGGAGCAAATAAACCGATGTCATTTGACGATTTCTTGAAAGGAGAAGGCAATCAGGCAGAGTTTGACCGACGAGTGCAGAAAGCAATAGATACTGCAGTGAGCAATGCACAGGCAAAATGGAAAGCGTTGATGGATGATAATTTGTCAGAAGCGGAGAAACTGGCACAGATGACCAAAGAAGAGAAGGCAGAATACGAGAATAAGAAGCTGAAAAAAGAGCTGGAAGACTTGCGAAATCAGAATGCGAGAACGGATATGGCAAAGACAGCCCGTAAGATGCTTGCAGACGAGGAAATCAATATACCAGAGGAATTGTTGGGAAATCTGATTGCAGATGATGCAGAAGGAACGAAAAAGGCAGTAGAAGCATTTGCGAAAGTGTACAAAGATGCTGTGCAGGCAGCAGTAAAAGAAGCATTAAAAGGAAAAGTACCGAGAAAAGGAACAGGCGGTGCAGGAACAATGACAAAAGAACAGATCTTAGCAGTTAAGAATCCGTCAGAAAGACAGAAACTGATTGCTGAGAATATTACATTATTTCAGTAAAGGAGAAAGAGAATATGCACAATATTAGAAGATTAGGACTGCAGGTATTTGCAGCACCAGAAGGTATGACAAATCAGGCACAGATTCGGGTGAAAGCAAGAGAGATTGATTTCGTCACATCATTCGGAAAAAACTTACAGGCATTGCTTGACATTTTGGGAATCGTCAGAATGATCAAAAAAGAAAATGGTTCTGTATTAACAACTAAGAGCGTAAAGGGAGAATTGAAGTCAGGAGACGTGGGAGAGGGTGAAGAAATTCCGATGTCTCAGTACAAAGTTGAGGAACAGCCTTTCGATACGATCAGAATTGAAAAATACAGAAAAGGTGTATCTCTTGAAGCAATTGCAGAGAAAGGATACGACGCAGCAGTACAGTCTACAGATGATGAGTTCAAGTCGGACTTGCAGACAGTGGTAACAGATAAATTCTATACACAGTTAAAGGCCGGTTCTCTGGTAGGTCATGAAGCTACATGGCAGATGGCGGTAGCGATGGCAATTGGTAAAGTCAAAGATAAGTTCAAAAAGATGAAGAGAACAGCAACAGGAGTAGCTGTGTGGGTAAATACTCTTGATGTGTACAAATATTTGGGCGCTTCAGATATTACATTGCAAACAGCATTTGGATTTGAATATATGAAGAACTTTCTCGGAGCGGATGTGGTGTTCGTTACATCAGAGATTCCGGAAAACGTAGTTATTGCTACTCCGCTCAACAACATGGTTGCGTATTATGTTGATCCGGGCGATTCGGAATTTGCAAGAGCCGGACTTCCATTCACAACAGATGCAGAAACAGGATTCATTGGATTCCACACAGAGGGAACATATAACCGCATGATTTCTGACAATTTCGCAATTATGGGATTACGTCTCTTCTGTGAATATCTGGACGCAATCGCTTATATCTCAGTTGGCGAATCTGACACACAGACACTGGGAACATTAGCGGTAACATCCGAAGCTGGAACAGAGAGCGGAAAAACAATTCTGACAGTGAAAGAACAGCTGATGTCCATGAAAGATTGCTGGAAATACAAAGAAGGGGCAGCAGCCACAACAGTGAAATACGGCGATGACGTGAAGAACTGGAGTAAATGGGACGGAGTATCTGAAATTGCATCAACTGCAGGAAAACACATCACATTGGTTGAGTGTGATCAAAATTACAAAGCTGTCAGATCAGGCGACGTGGTTGTTGAAGTAAAAGAGTAAGAGGACAAGATATGTTGGATGAATTGAAAATGCTTCTTGGATTTGAGGAAAGTGACACCTCCCAGGACAGGAAGCTGCAGATTATGCTTAATTCTGCAAAGAGCAGATTGAAAGTGCTCCTCGGTGGATTAGATCCACCGGAGGAGATGAACTATATCATTGTTGAAGTAACGGTTATCCGGTATAACCGAATTGGATCGGAAGGGTTTACAAGCCACAGTGTAGGTGGGGAAAGCATAACGGTTTCGGAAGATGATTTTGCCGCGTATAGAGATGATATTCAAACCTATCTGAATAATCAGAAAGAAGCAAAAAAAGGAAAGGTGAGATTTCTATGAGGTATGATACGCAGGTATATTTCCAGAGAGTTGTTCCGGGGGAATACGATGAAGTTACGGGAGATTACAACGAGGATCCACCAGAGGAGACAATGAAGCTGGCAAGCGTAGTAAATACAGATGTAGAAACAATCAGATTGCTGTATGGAGCAATCAAACAAGATGTGTGGACTATCAGCCTGCAGAGATGCTATACAGCTTCCTACGACAGAATCAGGATAGGAGATAAGCTGTATCACGTTGACAAGGAAACGAAACTTAGAACAAAACAGGTTCTGATAGTAAGCGGGGTGTAGATATGGCTCACGAAATAAAACTCGAAGGAATCATGGAGCTTGATAAAAAGCTGGCAAAAAATATACAGAAACAAGCGGTTAGAACCATAGTGAAAAAGAATGGTGCAGCATTGCAGAAGAAAGCACAGAAAAAAGCGCCGATAGGAACTCCGGAAAGTACTGGTATACCAGACTATAAGGGAGGAACTTTACGTAGAAGCATTGGCCTAGAAACAGGAAATGACGGATTGACAGCGACTGTTGAACCAACAGCAGAATATGCAACATACGTAGAATATGGAACGCGATTTATGAAAGCACAGCCATACCTAGGACCTGCATTTGACGAACAATCAAAAATATTCAAATCGGATATGGAGAAGCTTGTGAGGTGATAAGATGGATCCACAACAGGAATTATTTAGTGCACTGCTAGTAAAATTAAAGAAATATGGAAAAGAGAAAGGATATGGGGTATATGATGGCAATTTGCCACCAGACGGAACTCCATATCCTTTTATTTACCTTGCGGAAACCACGCAAGGGGATATTCAAACAAAATCGAAATTAAATGGAATGGTGAACCAGTCCATAGATGTCTGGTCTGATAACCCAAGAAAACGAGGAACTGTATCCGGAATTCTGGCAGATATCAAAATGATGTGCAGAGAAACGGAGAGTACCAAGCATTTTTCCTGGCAGGTCCGAAATATAAACCAGAATATATTACCGGATGATACGACAAAACAGCCGTTATTACATGGAAAATTGCAAATTGATTTTTATTTTTGTTAGGAGGAAAAGAATGAAAAAATACAACTTACAGATTTTTGCAAGTGACAAGGAAGTAGTAAAAGGAACAAAAATCGTGTACCTGTACAGACTGCTTGCAGATTCGAAGACTGCGAAAGGAACAACATTAGCATACACGACAGAAAATGAAAGAACACTTTCGAGAGATTCAGATACAACGGAAACAAAGGATGGACCAGTTGTAACACCTGGTTCATTGGAACACGAGATTACAGCAACCTCAATTCTGACAAAGGGAGATTCGATGATTGACAAAATGGAAAAAGCTGTAGTGTCGGGAGAAACAATGGAAATATGGGAGGCTGATCTTTCAGCACCTGTAGCGGACGTTGGTGGAGACCAGTTCAAAGGGAAATATTTTCAGGGAAAATTAACAGAGTTTTCAAAAAGTTCTAATGCAGAGGATAACGTTGAGATTTCGCTTACATTTGCGATTGAGGGAGCAGGAGAGAGCGGAAATGTAACAGTAACAAAAGAGCAACAGGAAGAAGCTTCATATGCATTCAAAGACACAACACAGGAGGGATAAGAGATGTTGGAATTAACGATTAAAGGACAAGTATATAAGTTTAACGCAGGTATGGGATTCGTGAGAAAAATTGAGAAAAAGATGCAGGTTCCACTAAAAGGTGCACCGGGCAAGATGCAGGATACAGGATTATCGTATATGCTTGGAGGTCTTATTGATGGTGATCCAGATGTACTTGTAGAAGTATTGGATTATATGAACGAAGGACAGGAACCACGTATTACTAAAAATGCATTAGACAAGTATTTGGAAGATGAAGAAACAGATATTGATGCATTGTTTGAAAAGGTGATTAATTTTTTATCGAGTGCAAACTGTACAAAGAAGAAGGTTCAGACATTCTTGGAGGAAGTAGAGAAAGAGAAGGAAAGAGAACGGGTGCGAATTCTGAATCAGCAGATGCAGAATCAGCAGATGCAGGCAGCACAATAAGTACGGATGAATGGTATGAAAGCATTGCATTGAATTGTTTCCGGTATTTGGATATGAAATCATTTGCAGAAGTGAATCAATTAACAATACCGGAATACAACCTGCTCATGAAGGCGGCAACATTAAAAGAAGTCGATAAGGATTACAGAAATCATCTGCAGGCATTCTTGAATGTAAAAGCACAGGCGAAGAAAAAGGCAGGCAAAAATAAATTAAAACCGGTTTACAACACATTCCGAAAATTCTATGACTACGAAAATGCAGTAAAGAGAGTGCTGCGGGGATCGAAAGAATCAAAATTCTCGGCACTCTCGAAGTATATTGCAGGAAAGGAGAAAAATGGCTGATTCATACTCAATAAAAGCAATATTATCTGCAAAAGATGCAGGATTTACCACAAGAATGAACAATGCCCGAAATACGTTGTCAGATTTGAAATCCACTGTCACAAGCGGACTTGGATTTGGAATCATGATGGGAGCAGGGCAGAAGGCATTCAGTGTAATATCCGGAGGAATTTCTGGAATGATATCCGATCTTGGAGAGGCATCTTCCACATGGAAGACGTTCAATGGGAACATGGAAATGACCGGGAAATCCGCTGGCGAGATTAAAAACGTAAAAAAAGAATTACAGGACTTCGCAACGGCAACCATTTATTCTGCTTCTGATATGGCATCTACATATGCCCAGTTAGAGGCTGTTGGAACAAAGAATACAACGAAGCTGGTAAAAGGTTTCGGAGGACTTGCATCTGCAGCCGAGAACCCAAAGCAGGCGATGAAGACACTTTCCCAGCAAGCAACCCAGATGGCAGCTAAACCAAAAGTGGCATGGGAAGATTTCAAGCTAATGTTGGAACAGACACCTGCAGGTATAGCTGCAATTGCAAAACAGATGGGAATGACTACATCCGAGCTTATTAAGAATGTACAAGATGGTACAGTTGCAACGGAAGACTTTTTCGATGCAATATCTACAGTTGGAACAAACGATGCATTTACGAAATTAGCAACGGAGTATAAAACTGTAGGGCAGGCAATGGATGGGTTGACGGAAACGGCAACGACAAAACTTCAACCAGCATTCGATGAATTATCAGGATATGGAATCAAAGCAGTTGAAAAAATTACGAGTGCTTTTGACAAAATTGACGGTGAAGCATTAGCAACAAAAATTGGAACAGGAGTGGAAATCGCAGGACGATACTGGAATGAATTTACGACAAACATGGAAGGTGTAGGAACGGCGTTTGAAAGCGCATTTTCTGCAATTGGAGATTCATTTTCTAAGGTCAGCGGAGAAATAAGTTCAGATACCAGCATTCAATCCTTTGGAGATGGAGTAAAGGTTGCAGCCGGATATTTAAAAACATCCGCAGGATTCCTTGAGGATAATGCTGGCGCAATAGCAAAACTTATTACGATATTACCGAAGTTGATTGTAGCATATCAAGGATTTAGGATACTAAGGACTGCAGCTCCATTATTGAACTTTTTCGCAGGAGGCATGAAAACACTTGCTGTATGTGCTGGAAAAGGACTGGCAAGTAAATTGTTTGGCGTATCAAAAGGACAGGAAGAAGTAGGAAAATCAAGTAGTAAGAGTTCAGGGAAAATATTAACCTCAGCAAAAGCGTTCATGATGATGGGTGTGGGAGTACTTGCGATTGCAGCAGGATTTGGAATACTTGCATATTCCGCAATACAGCTTGCCAATTCTGGCGGCACTGCAATTGGGGTCATGCTTGGAATGGTTGGAGCTGTAGCGGCATTGGGAGCTGGAATGACAGTTATGATCAACAGTATTGCTCCTGGACCGGCTAAATTAAAAGCAATAGCAGTTACAATGTTGGCGTTTGGGGCAGCAGTATTGCTTGTATCAGCAGGATTTGCGCTTATGGCACAATCCTCAATTGCACTTGCTAATGCAGGAGCAACGGCAATTGCTACGATGTTTGGTCTTGTGGCTTCTATTGGAGCCTTAACGGTAGTTGCTGGAGCGGTAGGTCAACAGTTAACAGCTGGTGCAGTAGGCCTTGTAGCGTTCGGCGCAGCTGTTCTAATAGCTGGCGCAGGAATGTATCTGATGGCGTCGGCATCGATTGCATTATCTGAAGCAGGAACACCGGCAATTGCATGCATGTTTGGAATGGTTGGAGTGATGGCAGGTTTGATGGTGTTAGCTGCAGCATTAGGACCGGCACTTACAGCCGGAGCAGTTGGAATGATAGCGTTTGGGGGTGCACTTGTATTAGTTGCAACCTCGGCACTGATCGGAGCGGCCGCATTAGCGGTTGTAGCAGCAGTGCTTCCAACAATCGCCTCGTGCGGAACATCCGGAGCGATTGCAATTGCACAATTGGGAGCATCAATGGTTGTGTTCGGAGCTGGAACTGCTGTAGCGGGCGCAGGATGTATTGTTTTGTCAGCAGGCTTAGTAACAGTAGGCGCAGGTGCGGTAGTTGCCGGAGCGGGCTTTGTAGTGCTCACAGCAGGATTTATTGCATGTTCAGCAGGAGTTGTTGTATTAGCAGCATCACTGAAGCTGGTGAATTCTAGCATGAAGTCAATAGCGAACAACGCGAAGAGTGCTCAAAAATCATTAACGAGCATGGTCGGGTCGGTAAATATTGTTAATGCTGGATTGGACGCACTTGGAAATAAAGCAAAATCAGCAATCAGTAAGTTAATAAGTCATTTTTCGAAAGCAGAGAGCAAAGCGCAAAGCTCTGGACAGGCAGTAGGAAATAATTTCAACAATGGCGTACAAAGTGGTATGAGCAGAGCTGTATCTACAGCCAACGTAATGTCAATATCTGTTACATCAGCAATGAGATCGGCATCATCCGGAGCGTACAGCAGTGGCGTGTATATTGGAACTGGTCTTGCAAATGGTATGGCGAGCCAGATAGGATATGTCAGATCCGTGGCAGCACAACTGGCATCAGCTGCAGAAGCAGCCATTCGAGCAAAAGCACGGATTCACAGCCCATCAAAAGTATCAGATAAACTTGGAGGGTATTGGGGCATTGGATGGGTGAATGGTATCCTAGATAAAGTCCGTATGGCAAAACAAGCAGCAGAGAAGCTGGTTAACATTCCAAAACTTGTTCCTGCTGTAGATATGGGATTATCCGGTTATTCGTTTAATGATCAGCTGAATGACGAATATTGCTACGGATCCGGAGGAGCAGTATATACAATTTATGTGCCGGTAGAACTAGATGGCCGGGAAATGGCAAAAGCGACAGCTACATACACACAGGAAGAATTGGAAAAGATTGACACAAGAAATCGCAGAAAGAAAGGAAATAGATAAGGAGGGCATATGTACGATTTCATAGACACTACAGAGAGCCAAGGGGTCAATAGAACATTGCCCTCCGAGGCTCTTAATTTTAATGGAAAATATCTGGAAGATGAAATACCAGGATACCGAACATTATATGTGACGGGTCGTGAAGTTCTATCAGCTGAAATTACAGATACAGAAACAGGCATTGCAGACGGTAGCAGGTATCAGCGAAAGCGGTATCCATCAAGAACGATTGTTGTAGGATATCAGCTTGTGGCAGAAAGCAATGAAGCATTTCGGAAAGCATACAACAAATTGAATGCATTGCTGGATGTGGAACAAGCACAGATGATTTTCGCGGATGAATTGGATAAATATTACATCGGCACAAAACAAAATGGAGGTGAGGTGCCACATGGAAGAAATGCAATTACGTCAGAGATAGAGTTTTATTGCGCAGATCCGTTTAAGTATTCGGTGAAGGAATATGAAGCAGTACAGTCTACAGATGATGGAACAATACAAGTGTATTATGAAGGTACATACAGATCATTTCCGACATTTGAAATAAACATGAATCAAGGCGAGAATGGATATATAGGGCTGGCAGATGCGAGAAAGCATATATTACAGTTTGGCAATATAGAAGAAACAGATGAAGAAAGCTACAAAGAAAATGAAACTCTTGCTACACTAAATGATTTTTTCGGCGTGGCAGATGATACCGAAAATATTGACTATATGCATCCTCATTATGGTGCAAAAGGAAGCCTGGGAGAAACCACATGGTTTAATACACGATTTTTGGCTCTGAAAAGTGCAGGAGCAAAAATCGGAAGTGCTAATGGAGGACTCAGAACAATTACGTTACCAGCGGATTCACAAGGAAACACAGATGGATGTAAAAACTTCTATGCATATTTCCATGTCTTATTTTATGCAGGTCTTATGGGACAGACGGGAGAGATGTGTATTAATTTTTTGACAGAAGACAACAAACTGATTTGTGGAGTGAACTGGTTTAAAACTGACGCATCAGGAAACACAGGAAATTACGAGCTGATCTGCTACAATCCAAATCAAAAACCGGAAGATAATCAAGCTGGAAAGATACTTAAGGTATATTCATACACAACAAGCCATCTAGCAAGTCAGAATCCGTGGTATTGGAATTGGGGACATTGTGATATTCGAAAAGAGGGGAGCAGACTTACATTTTTTTGGTGGGGAAGTTATCCGTCGTTTGTAGTTCCTGAAATTGAGAATATGAAATGTACCAAAATACAAATAGCAATTAAGCAATGGGGTGACAGAGCGGGAAATAAATATTTGTCATATAACGGAATTGATAAATTTAATTTTCAGAAATTACAAGTAGAAAAATGGCGCGATGTTCCAAATAAGTTTTCAAAAGATAGCACTGTTACAGTGAAATGTGCAGATGCTACAGTAGAAATGAATGGATTACCAAAGCCGGAAATCGGGGCAGTAAATAATGATTGGGAGGAATTCTATCTAAGACCTGGAAGAAATAAAATCCAGTGTATATGCTCCTCGTGGGCAAAACGGCCAGAAGTAAAAATGAAATATAGAGAGGTATATCTGTGATTATATATTTTGCTGACAGGCATATGAATATTCTGGGACAGGCAAGTACAGAACTACCAGAAGGATTGTTCATAGAAGATGATGAAAAGATAGAGGAAATTGAAGAAGGCACTACAACTTTAGAATTTGATTTGTACTTTACCGATGAAACAAGAACAAAGGCTGAATCTTGGACAGAAGCTGGAAATTATATACTCAGAAAAAGCGAGGATAATCAAGAGTTTTATACAATCATAGAGAGCGAAATGAGCGTTATGAGCAGGAAGATAAATATATATGCGGAAGATGCAGGGATGGATTTACTTAATGAAACAGTAGGTGCATATGCGGCAGACAAAGCATATCCAGTGAAATTTTACGCTGAAAAGTTTGCTTACGATTCAGGATTTGAAGTTGGGCTGAATGAAATTAGTGATTTAAGCAGAAAACTCTCGTGGGAAGGAGAAACAACAGCATCTGCACGATTGTTAAGCATTGCTACACAGTTTGATGCAGAACTATCGTATTCATTTGAGATAGATATGCTAAGCGTAAAGCATAAATATATTAATTTCCATAGAAAACGCGGAAATAACAGTGGTATGGAGCTTAGGATTAACAGAGAAATAAGCAATATCATAAGAAAAAAATCAGTAGCAGATTTAGCAACAGGATTATCTGTGACAGGAGGAACACCAGAAGGATCGGAAAATCCAATCAATTTAAATGGATTAAAGTATGACGATGGAGATATCTATATACAGGAATCAAAAGTACTATCCAGAAATGCGTTAAGCAAATGGAGTAGGTACCTGTCGGAAACAGGAAATGATGTTGGACATATCATACAGAGTTACTCGTATGACACAACAAATAAATCAGAATTGTGTAATAGAGCAATAGCGAAATTAAAAAAAATATGTGATGTTGTTGTAACGTATGAGATTGAACTTGCGTATATCCCCGTGGGGATTAAAATTGGTGATACAGTCAATATAATCGATAATAAGGGAAAAGTATATGTGTCGGCACGAATTATGAAATTGGTAACATCAGAATCGAATAAAAAATATACAGCGACACTAGGAAATTACATAACTATAGACAGCGTAAAAGAGTACGTTTGGGACGAGGAATCAAATGAAGAAGTACAAAAGGAAGTATCAGCACAAGATGATACAGATGCAATGCTCGTGGATCATGAATATAGACTTACGATGCTTGAATTAGGATTGTAGAAGGAGGTAGCTATTGTTGAACGATACAGTATACAGTACATTATACAGAACATTAAAACGAATGATTGAAAGGGGAAAAACAGAGGGACTTGAGAAAAAGATGGATATATTTTTTGCGTATAATAAACTGACAGAGAAAGAATATACAGAACTGCTGACAATGTGCGAGAACAGAGAGGAGTCTTGAGATGGCTGAAATAAAATATCTTGAAATCAATGATGCTACAAGGATGATCAACGTTCCTGCAAACCTACTTCTTGGAGTTATGCAAGATAAGAATGTTGAAAGATTGTACTTTCGATGCAAGAAGATTGTTGGAGACCATATAGATCTGTCAAAACATCAGATATACATAAAGTATTTGAGTGCATTAGATAAAACAGGGGAAAGATTAGAAATAAATGAACCGGGTGTATATCATTGTGAAGATGTGACTAGTCAGGGGGATTATATTACATTCTCATGGTTAATGTCAGAAAATGTATTCAAAAAAAGAGGCTTTCTCGCTTTTTCAGTGAACGCATCTGATGGAGAGACAACACGTTGGAACACCTTCCCTGCAATTGGAACTGTGTTGATTACAATCCCTGGAGGGCTTCAAGAAGTTGAAGAACGTTATCCGGATATCATCACGCAGCTGCTTAATCGGATGGATGAGGTAGAAGCAATGGCAACTCCAGAAGCAATGCAAGGATATGTAAACACATATCTCGCGGCGCATCCGGCAGAGATTGATCCGGAACTTTTGGATCCAAAAAAGTGTGCTCCGGCGGATGTTGTTGGTCAACTAAAAGAGGATATAGTTAATGTAGAAAACACAGCCTCTTTTTTGATTGTTGAGGAAAATTTTTCAAGCGATAGCATTGGTTATAAGTTTTTCGAATTCAGCACAGTTGAAGGTGGTGTATATGAATTTACAAACAATACTGCTGTATCAACGTCCATTGAAACAGTTTATGCCGAAAACGGTGATACTGTTGAAACGGTATCACCCGCTCTCTATCCAAATGAATCTGTTAGGTTTGTTGCATCTTCAAATGCTCAGTATATTAAAATTTTGTTCCAAGCAAAAGGTAATATATCTGTAGTAAAAACAAATTCCGCAATTCATATAATAAAAGATAAATTGTCAAATACAGAGATGGAAGTTCTCAAAAACAAATCGCATTCAGAGTATTTTGAAGATTTTGTGTCAAATAATGTGGCTAAAAGAATTATATCAAAAAATCTTATATCATCATACGAATTTACAGATGAAAACATTACCCCTGATGGTGAAGTTGGTTCTTCAGCAAGAGATGTTTTATCAGATTACTTGGAAGTTGAACCATATAGAACCATTTCGTTTACCAGAATAATTTCTGGTTCTGCAAGTTCGTCAGTCCGTGGAAAAGATGTCATGTCATCTATTGCCTTTTATGATAAAAATAGGTCGATAATTTCATGGATTTCAAAGAGTCAGTATAAACTCGAAAATACAGATGTTATTGTACCAGCAAACACAAAATACGTAAGATTTGCGTTCGATAAAGCATATGCATCTACGTATAAGCCAATGTTAGAATACGTTGATAACGGAGAGATAGCAAGTGATTTTGAGCCGTTCTTTTCTCCGTATATTGCTTACAATGAACATGTTTCGAATGAGGACATAAAAAGTTATATAGATGCAAAAACCTATACTGTTCCATACCCATATAAACAATCAACAATTAAAAAAAGCGGTAAGTACAACGGATGTTTAAGTGATATTAAAACAGTTGATGGAAAAGAAGTCTTGTATGGATTCAGTGGTGGAGGAATTGTTCGCTCATCAAACGGAGATGACAAAGGAAGCCCAAACATAAATATTAGCAGACCAACATCAAACGGAACAGTTAATTTTATTAAGAAACTAGACGATAAAACGCTTCTTGTTGGTTATGAGAGCGTTGATGGATATTCGAGGATTTATAAAGGCACACCGGAAACTTGGAATGCTTCAGAATTAAAATTTGATTCTACTTGGTCAGAAGTTCTTGTTGCAGAAACAAGAGGGCAGAGATGGTCAATGTGGTTCGGTTTGTCAATTCACAAAAATATAATTTTTGTTGCTGAATATGGTGAACATAATGTGGCGAGAAACGCTTACTTATCTACTGATTATGGAAAAACATTCACAAAAGTGTTTACGGCAGAAATAGACATAAGCGGCGCTGGGGTTCATATTCACGATGTATGCTATGATCCTTATTCGGGAATGCTGTGGTTATGCACAGGCGATGGCTATTGGGCACAGAACGTATATTTTTCATATGATATGGGAACAACGTGGAACAAAAACTATGAATACAGAGAATCTCCGTCACAGTTTACCAGCATACTTCCATTGCCGAATTGTGTACTGTTTGTAAGTGATAATTCAAAGCACATGGCTGTCTATCGTTGTGATAGAATTACGCTACAAAACAAACCTACGCACATTGAATTAAATGAAGCATATGTAAATTACAACGATTACAATGCAGAAAGTCCTATTGGTACAAATGGATGCATTGCATACGGAAAGGATGCGTGTGCTTATTTTGGTTGGACTGAACGACTTGATGTAGTGAAGACAAAATCTCCAGTAATCGGAACAAAGGATGGATATAACTTCTATGAAGTTTGGAATTGTGGAGAAAATTTCGATCAGGTAAGTGGAAGCAAGACATTCGTCGGGATTTACGGTGTGTATGGAGTTACTGAAAATGGAAATATAGGGATTTCATTCGTAAAACAAGAGTACGGTACAACAGGAATGCATAGTATTATAATGCCTGTACAAGAATGGTGTTAATTTGATAAGATAATCTTTAGTTAACTAGTGAGAGCACACGGCGTAACCTGATATACATAATAATTCAGCCAGTTAGTACGATTATGGATAATTATTCTTGGAATACTTCTCTTTTTACTATATAATGATGGTGGAAGGAGAAAAAATAAATGGAAGAAAGAAGTACTAATGATAAAAACATGTCAGAGAAAGAATATAGAGAATTAAAAGCAAAATATGAAAGTTTTAAAATATATAACAACAAAAAAACTATAATATGTGTTGGAATATTGATAACATTACTGACAATGATATTTTGTTTGGTGATTATTTTTGACACATTGATGAGAAAAGAGATTGGATTTGGTATAGGTCTTTCGCTTGCAATCAGCGTTCCATTTGGTATAAGTACTGCAATGCTTATTCAATTAGAATTAGATGTACTAGAAAATAGGTTGCGTCGTAAAATAATAATATATGAATTAGCAAATGTGCAAGATCAGGTAGAAGAGGATATATTTGAAAACTCAATTAAAATGAGTTACAAATATTTAGATCAATATTATTTACAAACAAGAGAGCAAGCGCAAAAAGGTTTTTTTGTTACTGTATGCATATCCGTTTTTGGAGCCGCCTTAATTGGCGTAGGAATTGTGGCAATGTTCCTTGGAAAAGTGAAACCATCATATATAACTTGTGCTTCGGGGGTTATAACAGAATTCATTTCTGCAATTTTCTTCTATCTGTATAATAAGACTGTTACAAGTATGAGCAAATATCATAACAAATTAGTTTTATCTCAAAATATTTCTATAGCTTTAAAAGTTGCTGATACTCTTCCAGATTCAGACAAGACGAAGGCAAAAAATACAATAATTAATGAACTGTTAAAAAATGTAAATTCGTATTTGACGAAGAGTGATACAGAAAATAAGGAAAGCTACCGTAGGTGATCATCCTACGGTATTTTTATACCCAAAATCAAGGTGATGAATATGGAAATCAGAGCAGGACCCTAGAGGTCTTATTATTTTACGAAAAAATTAAGAAATCGAGGTACATAGAATGTATGTAGATGTAGAAACAATCATTATGGCTGGAAGTCTTTTGACAGCAGTAGTGGTTATTTTTTCTGCTATTTTTGCGGTGTACAAGTGGTACTTAAAGCAGAATCAGCAGGATGTGGAAATTGAAAGAGTAAAGTCAGAACAGTGCTTGCTGACCTATGGAATTCTTGCCTGTCTGAAAGGACTTAAGGAACAAGGATGTAATGGTCCTGTGACTGAGGCAATAGCCAAGATTGAGAAGCATATAAATAAGCAAGCACATGATCAGGAGGATTAGGTATGGATATTATGAGTTATGTAAGACCAGAGTTGTTAGTTGTAGCAGTGGTGTTGTATTTTCTTGGAATGTGGCTTAAGCAGGCTGCCTTTATCAAAGACAAATACATTCCGTTGGTACTTGGTATTATTGGGATTTTTGTATGTGGAATCTACGTGGTATCGGTAGCAGCATTTGCAACCGCACAGGATATTTTATCTGCAATCTTTGCGGCAATCACACAAGGAATACTGGTCGCAGGATTGAGCAACTATGTGAATCAGATCATTAAGCAGATTGGTAAGGAAGAGTAGGCGCAAGAGAGGAGAAAGAAAATGAAAATTGGATTAAGAGGCGGACATAGTCCAAACTGCAAAGGAGCTATAGGAATCCTTGACGAACAAGCAGAAGTAAGAAAAATATATAATGCACTTGTACCAATGCTTCAAAAAGCAGGACATACAATTATTGACTGTAATTCGAATTCTGACAATGTAAATGGAGAATTGACAGAAGGAACAAACAAAGCAAATGAGAATGCTTGTGACATGTATATCACAATACACATGAACGCATCGTCCGGAGGGATTGGAAATGGAACGGAATGTTGGCTGTACAATGGAGATAATGACGTTATGAATACGATTGCAGACAGAATCAATTCCAATTTCGCAGCAGAAGGGTATGGAAACAGAGGCAGAAAATATAGCACAGGTCTTCATGATCTGTGTGCTTCAAGCATGCCCGCAATGATTATTGAAACAATGTTCTGTGATAACACACATGATACTGAGTTATACAAGAAAATCGGTGCAAATGGAATTGCTGAAATGATAGCAAGCGGAATTGAAGGAAGAGCAGTGCCGAAAAAAGCGGAAAATAAGCCAGCACAAATTGCCGGAACAGCAAAGAATAATGTCGGATTGTACTATCAGGCACATGTAGAAGATTATGGATGGCTTGATGCAGTGCACGATGGACAGGTTGCAGGAACAACCGGAAAAAATAAACGTCTAGAAGCAATAAGAATCGACACAAGAAAATTAAAAAATGTAAAGCTAAAAGTTATTGCTCATATTCAAGATATTGGAGACGTGGATTACGGATATATTGATCACAACACAATCATTGGAACAGTCGGAAAAGGAAAGAGATTAGAAGCAATACATATAATCTCAGAAGGATTAGATAAAAAGAAAATCTATATACAAGCTCACTATGCGAATGATGGGTGGGGAAAAACCGTACAAGGAAACGCGGGAAGCTACGGACTAGCAAAAGCAATGCAGGCGATTAAAATTTGGATTAAATAAACATGAACTGATTATAATCTCAGCTGAAGATTGTGTAATATAGAAATCCCCGGTAGAAATACCGGGGAGAATATTGTATCATCTTATTAAATTTCGTGTTGCATGGCGTGTTGCATAGCGTTCTAAAATAAGGATTTTTATTCTTATTTCATTAAATAGATTCTAATATGCAAGAACCCTCAAAACCCGCATGGTTGCTGGATAAAACAAAAAATCCAGTAATCATTACGATTACTGGAAAAAGCAGGGGATGAGAGAATCGAACTCCCACCAAAGGTTTTGGAGACCCCTATCATACCATTTGACCAATCCCCTATATTCTGTTTGGCTCACTTGAGCACTTGCTTAGTATAGCAAGTAAGATGTGGTTTGTCAACAAGAAAATTAGAAAATTTTTTAAATTTTAAAACAGAGTTAAAAATAAGGATTTTACACAGATTTAATTCCTGGGAAATGCTGTATCAACTGGCATACGACAGAGCTGCAAGAAAGATGATAAGCGATTCTCTAGTAAATAAAGAATTAATGAAGAATAATGAGAATATATAAATAGAATTAATGAATATAAATTAGAATAAATTATAAAAGAAGTAAAAAATCTATGTTGTCATATTTTGACAAATAAAATAAAACATGATAAAATAAAGAGTACTTAAAGGTGTGAATGACAGAATGCATTTGCACCTTATTTTGTTGTAGGAGACGAAAGGAGATAATGGTTTGCTTACGATACAAAATTATGTAAAAGCAAAAACTCTGGATGAGGCTTACGAGTTGAATCAGGCACGTAACAGTCGTGTTATGGGCGGTATGATGTGGATGCGCCTTGGAAATGCGAGAGTAAAAACAGTAATTGATCTGTCTGAACTGGAGTTGGATAAAATTGAAGAGACGGATCATGTATTTAAGATTGGAGCAATGTGTACATTGCGTCAGTTAGAAACTCATCAGGGATTAAATGAATATTCAAAGGGAAATATAGCAAAAGCGTTGAGCCCGATTGTAGGGGTTCAGTTCCGTAATCAGGCAACAGTAGGCGGTAGTATTTTTGGACGATATGGATTTTCAGACGTATTAACTGTTTTGCTGGCAATGGATACTTTTGTAGAATTATATAATGGGGGAACTGTTCGTTTGTCAGAGTTTGTGAATCGTAAGATGGACAAGGATCTTTTGATATCTGTAATTGTTCGTAAGAGTAAAAGAAAGATTCATTATGAATCAATCCGCCAGACAAAAACAGATTTCCCGGTATTGACATGCGGTATTGTAACAGGTGTGTTTAAAGGAGAAAAACTGTGGTGGATATCTGTAGGAGCAAGACCTGGAAAAGCAGCACTTTTGGAGCTGGACTGGGATATTAGAGATGATGCTACAGAAGAAGAGATTGATGCATATGCGAAAAAAGCAGCAGATATGTTTACATATGGATCGAATATGAGAGGCAGTGCCGAATACCGAAGACATTTGGCAGAGGTATTGATTCGACGCTCGATTCGGGCAATTTTAGCGGAGGAACAATAAATAATGGAAATTAAATTTCGACTAAATGGCAAACCTGTTCAGACAGAGGTATCAGGGGACAGTGTTTTGTTAAATGTATTAAGACAGCTTGGATGTGTCAGCGTAAAATGTGGTTGTGAGACAACAAACTGTGGATTGTGTACTGTATGGGTAGATGGAAAATCTCGTCTGTCATGTTCAATCCTGGCAGCGGGAATTGACGGACATGAGGTGACAACACTGGAAGGTGTTCAGAAGGAAGCACAAGAGTTTGGACGTTTTCTTGCAGCAGAAGGAGCAGAGCAGTGTGGTTTCTGTTCTCCGGGCTTTGTTATGAATGTTCTTGCAATGTTCAGGGAGTTAGAAGATCCGTCTGTTGATGAGATTAAACAGTATCTTGCGGGAAATCTGTGCAGATGTACTGGTTATATGGGCCAGCTTCGTGCTATTCAGAAATATATGCAGAGTAAGAAGGAGGAGCAGGCATAATGAAATATGTAAATCAGGCAGTGCCAAAGGTGGATGCTAAGGCATTGGTAACTGGAAAAGGCGTTTATGTAAATGACCTGGCTCCATCAGATTGTTTGATCGTAAAGGTTGTTCGAAGCCCTTATGCACATGCATTAATTAAGAGTATAGATAAATCAAAAGCAATGTTAGTGCCGGGAATCGAAGCGGTATTCACTTATGAAGACTGCCCGGATAAACGTTTTACATTGGCAGGACAGACTTATCCGGAGCCAAGTCCGTATGACAGATTGATTCTGGATCAGAGAGTTCGTTTTGTCGGAGATCCGGTAGCAATTGTTGCAGGGAACACAGAGGAAGCTGTTTTAAAAGCGATGAAGCTTGTGAAAGTACAGTATGAGGTGTTGGAGCCGGTATTGGATTTCAGAACAGCAAAAGATAATGAAATTTTAGTACATCCGGAAGACAGCTGGAGAAGTCTGGCACCGGTTGGAGCAGATAATAAGAGAAATCTTTGTGCGCATGATGAGTGCTCTGGCGGAGATGTGGATGCAGTTCTTGCTTCTTGTAAATATGTTGTTGACCAGACTTATCACACAAAAGCAAATCAGCAGGCGATGATGGAGACATTCCGTACATATTGTTATATGGATGCATATGGACGTTTGAATGTAGTAGGATCTACGCAGGTACCTTTCCATGTACGTCGTATTTTGGCGAACGCATTGGATATCCCAAAATCTAAGGTGCGCATTATCAAACCTCGAATCGGAGGCGGATTTGGAGCAAAACAGACAGCGGTAGGAGAGGTGTATCCGGCATTTGTAACATGGATGACCGGAAAACCATCAAAGATGATTTTTACAAGAGAAGAATCTTTGATTGCATCTTCACCTCGACATGAGATGGAAATCCATGTAAGAGTCGGAGCTGATGAAGACGGAATAATCAAAGCAATTGATATGTATACATTGTCAAATACGGGAGCTTATGGTGAGCATGGTCCGACAACAGTTGGGCTTTCTGGACACAAGTCAATTCCTTTGTATGGAAAAGCAGAGGCTTTCCGCTTTACATATGATGTTGTATACACAAACTATATGTCTGCGGGAGCATATCGAGGATATGGTGCAACTCAGGGTATATTTGCATTGGAATCAGCTGTGGATGAATTGGCAAAACAGTTGGATATGGATGCGGTGAAATTGCGTGAGATGAATCTTGTCAGAGAAGGACAGGTTATGCCGGCATATTATGGCGAGACAGCAAACAGCTGTGCTCTTGACCGTTGCCTGGCTCGTGCAAAAGAGATGATCGGCTGGGATGAAAAGGGTATGCGTAAAGATATGGGCAATGGTAAAGTCAGAGGACTTGGTGTTGCAATGTCGATGCAGGGTTCCGGTATTTCCAGCTGTGATACTGCCTCGGTTACAATTAAGGTGAATGATGATGGATTCTATACATTGATGATTGGTGCTACAGATATGGGAACAGGATGTGATACAATTCTTTCACAGATGGCAGCAGATTGTCTGGACTGTAGTATGGATGAGATTGTTGTACATGGAGTTGATACAGATATTTCACCATACGATTGTGGTTCTTATGCATCTAGTACAACGTATGTAACAGGTATGGCAGTGATGAAAACTTGTGAGACTTTGCGTAAGAAAATCAGTGAGAAAGGTGCAAAATATCTCGGCTGTCCGGTAGAAGATGTAGAATTTGACGGCGAAAAAGTCTTGAATCTGAAAACAGGAGAATCTATTTCTAGAAAAGATATTGGAAATAAAGTAATGTGCTTTAATGATGATGCACTTAGCGCAAGCGAAGCATTTACATCACCGGTATCACCACCGCCGTTTATGGTTGGAATGGCAGAAGTAGAGATTGATAAAGAAACAGGAGCAATCGAATTGATTGATTATGCAGCAGTTGTAGACTGTGGAACTGTTGTCAATCCAAATCTTGCCAGAGTCCAGACAGAAGGTGGAATCGCACAGGGAATCGGTATGGCAATGTATGAAGACATTGTATATAGTGCAAAAGGAAAGAACTATAGCAATTCCTTTATGCAGTATAAGATTCCATCACGATTGGATGTTGGAACAATTCGAGTGGAATTTGAGAGCAGCTATGAACCGACAGGTCCATTTGGTGCCAAATCTATCGGTGAGATTGTAATCAATACACCATCTCCTGCAATTGCAAATGCGGTAGATCATGCAGTGGGAGTTCGAATCCGTGAATTGCCAATTACGTCAGAAAAGATTTTCTGGGGAATCCAAGAGCAGGAAGAACAGAAATAAGAAAACATTTTTAGTGTAAAAAAGATACAACTGTTGTTGAAAAATAAAACAACGGTTGTATCTTTTGTTGTATAACCCAGGAAATTTAGAGAACCTTTTGGTAAGCCAGACGTTCTGTGCCATCTTGTAGATGAATCAGACCACAGTAAGAGAAACCATTTTTCTTAAGTAAATGTTGCATGACAGAATTATCGCGGTGAGTATCGATTTTGAGATTGCCGCATTGCTTTAATGCCCATTCAAGACAAAAAGAAGCAGTTCCATGAACGGTCCCATCTGAAGTAATACGATGCACAACGCCATAAGGCATAGAATTTAACCAGTCGCCTTCATAAATCTCGTTATAGTCAGGATCATCTGCTTTATGGTAGAAAAATGTCGCAATGATTTTGGTGTGATCTTCACAGACATAACTGTGACCGGATTCAATATCTGAAATAATGCGTTCTTTTTCCGGATAAGTTGTGCCCCATTGCGTTGGATTGCCGTGACTGTTCATGAATGTACGTGCATTTTCATAAAGGTGTAACAGAATATCTAAATCATCCATGGTTGATTTGCGTATGTTCATATGTTTGTCCTCTCATTTCACATAAAAAATTTATAAATATTTTAAAATGAAATTGTGGGAGATGCAATAAAAACAACACTGAAAATTTATTAGAAAACATGATAAAATCAAACAAAAAATTAGGAAAAAATAACATTATATAGCGGATTGTATGCCAAAAAATGCAATAATTGTACTAAATAAGGAACATAAGAAGAAATAAGGAATTTGCGGTTGTCTTTTTTTTAACGTGATGTTATACTGCGACTGTTGAAAAAAGTAATAGCTATAAAATAGCAAGGAGGAAGTATACAATGTCACAGGCACAGTTTGAACAGTGGACAGGATTCAAAGGTAAACTTTGGAAAGACGGAGTAGATGTTCGTGATTTCATTCAGAACAACTACAAACCATATGATGGAGATGAGTCTTTCTTAGTTGGACCTACAGAAGCAACAGATAAGTTATGGGGAAGATTACAGGAACTTCAGGCAGAAGAGCGTGCAAAAGGTGGAGTTCTTGATATGGAAACAGAAGTTGTTTCAGGACTTACTGCTTATGGTGCAGCTTATATCGACGATAGCATGAAAGAATTGGAGAAAGTTGTTGGTCTTCAGACAGACAAACCTCTGAAAAGAGCATTTATGCCTTATGGTGGAATTAAGATGGCAGAGCAGGCTTGTACAACACATGGTTATGAGCCAAGTGCAAAGCTGCATGAGATCTTTACAAAATATCACAAAACTCACAACCAGGGAGTATTTGACATCTACACACCAGAGATGAAAAAAGCTCGTCACAACAAAATCATTACAGGACTTCCGGATACATACGGACGTGGACGTATCGTTGGTGATTACCGTCGTGTGGCTTTATATGGTATTGATTACCTTATCGAAGAAAAACAGTCTGACTTCGTAAGAGGCGAGAGACATGGAATGAAAGGAACAGATTTCCGTCTTCGTGAAGAGATTGCAGATCAGATTAAATCTCTGAAAGAAATGAAAGAGATGGCTGCTGCATATGGATATGACATTTCTGCACCAGCTAAAGATGCAAGAGAAGCTGCTCAGTGGCTGTACTTCGGATACCTTGCAGCAATCAAGACACAGAATGGTGCTGCAATGAGTGTTGGACGTATTTCTACATTCCTTGACATTTATATTGAAAGAGATCTTGAAAACGGAACTCTGACAGAATCAGAAGCTCAGGAATTGATTGACCACATGGTTATGAAATTCAGAATGGTTAAGTTCGCTCGTGTTCCATCATACACAGAACTTTTCTCAGGAGACCCAGTATGGGCTACACTTGAGGTTGCTGGACTTGGACAGGACGGACGTTCTATGGTAACAAAGAACGACTACCGTTTCTTACATACATTAGAGAACATGGGACCTTCACCAGAGCCTAACTTGACAGTACTTTATTCTTCAAGACTGCCAGAGACATTCAAGAAATATGCATCATTTATTTCTGTAACAACAAGCTCAATCCAGTATGAGAACGATGATGTTATGCGTCCGGTATGGGGCGATGACTACAGCATTTGCTGCTGTGTATCTGCTACTCAGACAGGTAAGGAAATTCAGTTCTTCGGAGCACGTGCAAACCTTGCTAAGTGTCTGTTATACGCAATCAATGGTGGTGTTGATGTGAAGACAAGACAGCAGGTTGGACCAGCTTACAGACCAATCACTTCAGAATATCTTGATATTGATGAAGTAATGGAAAGATATGACGCTATGATGGAATGGCTGTCAAAACTGTATGTAGATACATTGAACATGATTCACTACATGCATGATAAATATTACTATGAAGCAGCAGAGATGGCTCTTATCGATACAGATGTAAGACGTACATTTGCAACAGGTATCGCTGGATTCTCTCACGTAGTAGACTCTTTGAGCGCTATCAAATATGCAAAAGTTAAAACAATTCGTGATGAAGACGGAATCGTAGTTGACTTCGAGACAGAGGGAGACTTCCCAAGATATGGTAACGATGATGATCGTGCTGATGAAATCGCAGTATGGCTTCTTAAGACATTTATGCACAAACTGAAAAAATGCCACACATACAGAAATTCAGAGCCTACAACATCTATCCTTACAATTACATCAAACGTTGTATATGGTAAGGCTACAGGATCTCTTCCAGACGGAAGAAAAGCAGGCGAGCCACTTTCACCAGGTGCTAACCCATCTTACGGTGCAGAGCAGAATGGTCTCTTGGCTTCACTGAACTCTGTTGCAAAACTTCCATACGAAGATGCATTAGATGGTATTTCAAATACTCAGACAATCAGCCCAAGTGCACTTGGACATACAGATGAAGAGCGTACAAATAACCTTGTAAACGTTCTTGATGGATACTTCGATCAGGGAGCACACCACTTGAACGTAAACGTATTCGGTACAGAGAAACTGATCGATGCTATGGAGCATCCAGAGAAACCAGAATACGCTAACTTTACAATTCGTGTATCTGGATACGCTGTTAAATTCATCGACTTGACTCGTGAGCAGCAGATGGACGTTATTTCCAGAACTTGCCACAAATCAATGTAATAAGAATTAAACTTCGTAAAAAGTTTATAATAAAGAGGGGCAGTTTCGAAAGGGACTGCCCCTTTTTGTAACAAATGTTCGAAGAGGTATTATCAATAATAAGGAGAAAATAAAATGGCAGAAGCATTAAAAGGTTATGTTCATTCGCTGGAAAGCTTTGGATCAGTAGATGGACCGGGGGTGCGGTATATTATTTTCCTGACAGGATGTGCAATGAGATGTCAGTTTTGTCATAATCCAGATACATGGGATATGAAGAAAGGAACTCTTTACACAACAGATGAACTGTTAGAAAAAGCGATGAAATATCGTTCTTACTGGAAAAATGATGGCGGGATTACAGTAAGTGGTGGAGAACCATTATTGCAGATTGATTTTCTGACAGAATTATTCCGTAAGGCAAAAGCAAATGGAATCCACACAACACTTGATACAAGCGGAAATCCATTTACAAGAGAAGAACCATTTTTCAGCAAATTTAATGAATTAATGAAGTATACAGATCTGGTGATGCTTGATATCAAACATATTGATGATGAGCAGCATAAGATTTTAACAGGATGTACAAATAAAAACATTTTAGATCTGGCCCGTTACTTATCAGACATCAAAAAACCTGTTTGGATTCGTCATGTCCTTGTACCGGAAAGAAGTGATTATGATGAATATTTGATCAAACTGGATGAATTTATTCAATCGCTGGATAATGTTCAGAAAGTAGAAGTTCTTCCGTATCATACTTTAGGTGCGTATAAATGGGATGAACTTGGTTATGAGTACAAATTAAAAGGAATTGATCCACCATCGGTAGAAAGAGTTGAGAATGCAAATCAACTGCTTCACACAGGAGTTTAGTGTGCCATTTGGGGACGGAGTTTAGTGTGCCATTTGGGGACGGGGAATTTAATGAATTTTTATATAAATAAAAAAAATGAAAAAACAACAAAAAAATAACAAAAAAAAAAAAGAGCAAAAAAAAA
>ENA-OWON01000129-OWON01000129.1-gut-metagenome-genome-assembly--contig:-NODE-129-length-48356-cov-5.926780_pt1 | contig 48356 bp, 56 predicted proteins | sample MGYA00248257_ERZ651798 | MGnify/ENA primary metagenome ERZ651798 (study PRJEB26908, sample SAMEA4031708) | gut metagenome | biome: gut; feature: normal infant; material: stool | place: China | collected 2015... | reverse complement strand
CTACCACCTTTTTTTACACATTTTCCAAACACGACGCTCTTCCGATCTAACGGTCGGTATACTGCCGCCGGAAAATGGTGTGATTGAACGGGCACGCGCCGGTATCGATGAGGCCATCAGCCGTGAGCAGCTTATCCCCCTCGATCGTGAGAAGGGGCTGTTCACATCCGGGATTCATGTGCTCGATGAGCTGTCAGTCCGGGCACTCAGTCGTGACATCATGAAACAGAACCGGGTGACCGTACATCCGGAGAAAAGTGTCCCCCGGACGGCCGGTTACAGCGATGCCGTCAGTGTTCTGGCGCAGGATCGCCCGTCGCTGGCCATTGTGTCCGGGCAGGGGGGAGCCGCCGGGCAGCGTGAGCGGGTGGCTGAACTGGTCATGATGGCCCGGGAGCAGGGGCGGGAAGTGCAGATTATCGCTGCTGACCGTCGCTCGCAGATGAACCTGAAGCAGGATGAACGGCTGTCCGGTGAGCTGATAACCGGACGTCGTCAGCTGCAGGAGGGCATGATCTTCACGCCGGGCAGTACCGTTATCGTCGACCAGGGCGAAAAACTCTCCCTGAAAGAGACGTTAACCCTGCTGGACGGTGCCGCACGTCATAACGTACAGGTCCTGATAACCGACAGCGGGCAGCGAACCGGTACAGGCAGTGCGCTGATGGCCATGAAGGATGCCGGGGTGAACACATATCGCTGGCAGGGGGGAGAACAGCGACCGGCAACCATCATCAGTGAACCGGACCGTAATGTCCGCTATGCCCGGCTGGCCGGGGATTTTGCGGCCAGCGTGAAAGCCGGAGAAGAGAGCGTGGCACAGGTCAGCGGGGTACGGGAACAGGCCATACTGACACAGGCCATTCGCAGTGAGCTGAAAACGCAGGGCGTGCTCGGACACCCTGAGGTGACCATGACGGCGCTGTCACCGGTCTGGCTGGACAGCCGGAGCCGTTATCTGCGGGATATGTACCGTCCGGGGATGGTGATGGAGCAGTGGAACCCGGAGACACGCAGTCATGACCGCTATGTGATAGACCGGGTGACGGCGCAGAGTCACAGCCTGACCCTGCGGGATGCGCAGGGCGAAACGCAGGTGGTGCGTATTTCCTCCCTGGACAGCAGCTGGTCGCTGTTCCGGCCGGAAAAAATGCCGGTGGCAGACGGCGAGCGACTGAGGGTGACAGGGAAAATTCCCGGACTCCGCGTCTCCGGCGGTGACCGCCTGCAGGTGGCATCCGTCAGTGAAGATGCGATGACGGTTGTTGTGCCGGGGCGGGCTGAACCGGCCTCCCTGCCTGTGAGCGATTCACCGTTCACGGCACTGAAGCTGGAGAACGGCTGGGTGGAAACGCCCGGGCATTCCGTCAGCGACAGTGCGAAGGTTTTTGCCTCCGTCACACAGATGGCAATGGACAACGCCACCCTGAACGGTCTGGCCCGCAGCGGTCGTGATGTCCGGCTGTATTCCTCACTGGATGAAACCCGTACTGCGGAAAAACTTGTCCGCCATCCCTCCTTTACGGTGGTTTCTGAGCAGATAAAGGCGCGGGCCGGTGAGACATCGCTGGAAACCGCTATCAGTCTGCAGAAAGCCGGGCTGCACACGCCGGCACAGCAGGCCATTCATCTGGCCCTTCCTGTGCTGGAAAGTAAAAACCTGGCCTTCAGCATGGTGGACCTGCTGACAGAGGCAAAGTCGTTTGCTGCAGAAGGAACCGGTTTTACTGAACTGGGAGGGGAAATCAATGCGCAGATAAAACGGGGTGATTTACTGTATGTGGATGTGGCAAAAGGCTATGGCACAGGCCTGCTGGTTTCCCGTGCGTCGTATGAGGCAGAAAAGAGCATTCTTCGCCATATTCTCGAAGGCAAGGAGGCGGTCACGCCGCTGATGGAGAGAGTACCCGGCGAACTCATGGAGACGTTAACGTCGGGACAGCGTGCCGCCACCCGTATGATACTGGAAACGTCCGACCGTTTCACGGTGGTACAGGGGTATGCCGGTGTGGGTAAGACCACACAGTTCCGGGCGGTGATGTCAGCCGTGAACATGCTGCCGGAGAGTGAACGTCCCCGTGTCGTTGGGCTGGGGCCCACGCACCGTGCGGTCGGGGAGATGCGCAGCGCCGGCGTGGATGCACAGACACTGGCGTCCTTTCTGCATGACACGCAGCTGCAGCAGCGCAGCGGAGAAACGCCGGGTTTCAGCAACACGCTGTTCCTGCTCGATGAGAGCTCAATGGTGGGCAATACCGATATGGCACGGGCATACGCCCTGATTGCGGCCGGTGGCGGTCGTGCCGTGGCCAGTGGTGACTCGGACCAGCTGCAGGCCATCGCGCCCGGTCAGCCTTTCCGTCTCCAGCAGACGCGCAGTGCTGCCGATGTGGCCATCATGAAGGAGATTGTGCGTCAGACGCCGGAACTGCGGGAGGCGGTATACAGCCTGATTAACCGGGATGTGGAAAGGGCACTGTCCGGGCTTGAGAGTGTGAAACCGTCTCAGGTTCCCCGTCAGGAGGGCGCATGGGTACCGGAGCACTCCGTGACGGAGTTCAGTCACAGCCAGGAAGCGAAACTGGCAGAAGCGCAGCAGAAGGCGATGCTGAAAGGCGAGGCTTTCCCGGAAGTCCCCATGACACTGTATGAAGCCATTGTCCGCGACTATACCGGCAGAACACCGGAAGCACGGGAGCAGACGCTGATTGTCACGCACCTGAATGAGGACCGGCGCGTGCTGAACGGCATGATTCATGATGCACGGGAAAAGGCCGGTGAGCTGGGAAAAGAGCAGGTCATGGTGCCTGTCCTGAACACAGCGAATATACGCGACGGGGAGCTGCGTCGTCTCTCCACCTGGGAGACACATCGGGACGCACTTGCCCTGGTGGATAATGTGTATCACCGGATTGCCGGTATCAGTAAGGATGACGGGCTGATAACCCTGCAGGATGCGGAAGGTAACACGAGGCTGATTTCGCACCAGGAGGCGGTGGCTGAAGGCGTCACACTGTACACCCCGGACACCATCCGGGTGGGGACCGGTGACCGGATGCGCTTCACGAAGAGTGACCGGGAGCGCGGTTATGTGGCCAACAGCGTCTGGACGGTGACAGCGGTTTCTGGTGACGGTGTCACGCTGTCGGACGGCCAGCAGACCCGGGTGATTCGCCCCGGTCAGGAGCGGGCAGAGCAACATATTGACCTGGCCTATGCCATCACTGCCCACGGTGCGCAGGGGGCGAGTGAAACCTTTGCCATCGCGCTTGAAGGCACGGAAGGTAACCGGAAACAGATGGCCGGCTTTGAGTCAGCCTACGTGGCCCTGTCGCGTATGAAGCAGCATGTGCAGGTGTACACCGATAACCGTCAGGGCTGGACGGATGCCATTAACAATGCCGTACAGAAAGGAACTGTCCACGATGTGCTGGAGCCGAAACCGGACCGGGAGGTCATGAATGCGCAGCGGCTGTTCAGTACGGCACGGGAACTGCGGGACGTGGCGGCAGGGCGTGCCGTTCTCCGTCAGGCGGGGCTGGCCGGGGGAGACAGTCCTGCACGGTTTATTGCACCGGGCCGCAAATATCCGCAGCCGTATGTGGCACTGCCGGCGTTTGACCGTAACGGCAAATCAGCCGGTATCTGGCTGAACCCGCTGACCTCGGATGACGGAAACGGGCTGCGGGGATTCAGTGGTGAAGGACGGGTGAAGGGCAGCGGGGATGCGCAGTTCGTGGCCCTGCAGGGCAGCCGTAACGGAGAAAGCCTGCTGGCTGATAATATGCAGGATGGTGTCCGGATTGCCCGTGATAATCCTGACAGCGGTGTGGTGGTGAGAATTGCCGGTGAAGGTCGTCCGTGGAATCCCGGTGCCATCACCGGTGGCCGCGTGTGGGGGGATATTCCGGATAACAGCGTCCAGCCGGGGGCCGGAAATGGCGAACCGGTCACGGCAGAGGTACTGGCACAGCAGCAGGCAGAAGAGGCCATCCGCCGTGAAACGGAACGCCGTGCAGATGAAATTGTCCGTAAAATGGCAGAGAACAAACCTGACCTGCCGGATGGCAAAACAGAGCAGGCTGTCAGGGAGATTGCCGGGCAGGAACGTGACCGGACTGCCACTTCTGAACGGGAAACCGCACTGCCGGAGAGTGTGCTGCGTGAATCACAACGGGAGCGGGAAGCGGTCCGGGAGGTTGCCCGGGAAAATCTGCTGCAGGAGCGTCTGCAGCAGATGGAGCGGGATATGGTCCGTGACCTGCAGAAAGAGAAAACCCTGGGCGGAGACTGATACAGGAAGACAAACATTGATGACAACGGATAACACGAATACGACACGTAACGATTCACTGGCTGCACGGACTGATACCTGGTTGCAGTCGTTTCTGGTCTGGTCACCCGGACAGCGGGATATCATCAAAACGGTGGCACTGGTGCTGATGGTACTGGACCACATCAATCTGATATTCCAGCTGAAGCAGGAATGGATGTTTCTGACCGGGCGAGGAGCCTTTCCGCTTTTTGCCCTGGTGTGGGGGCTGAATCTGTCCCGTCATGCGCATATCCGGCAACCAGCCATTAACCGGCTGTGGGGATGGGGAATTATTGCTCAGTTCGCATATTATCTGGCAGGCTTTCCCTGGTATGAGGGGAATATCCTGTTTGCCTTTGCAGTGGCGGCACAGGTGCTGACATGGTGTGAAACGCGCAGCCTGTGGCGTTCTGTGGGGGCCATGTTATTGCTGGCAGTATGGTTGCCTTTGTCCGGCACCAGTTACGGCATTGCCGGGCTGCTGATGCTGGCGGTCAGTCACCGGCTGTACCGGGCGGAAGACAGAACGGAACGTCTGGCGCTGGTCGCCTGCCTGCTGGCCGTGATTCCGGGGCTTAACCTTGCCACCAGTGATGCCGCGGCTGCAGCCGGTCTTGTGATGACGGTGCTGACTGTTGGTCTGGTGTCGTGTGCAGGAAAATCATTACCCCGTTTCTGGCCCGGGGATTTTTTCCCGGTATTCTACGCCTGTCATCTGGCTGTGCTGGGCGTTCTGGCTGTGTGACTGGTATGATGCTGGCGCTGATTCTGCTTATTAATAAACAACATAACACAGGATATTTATGAAAATTACGGATCACAAACTCCCTGAAGGTATTGCCCTGACATTTCGTGTTCCTGAAGGAAATATAAAACATCCTTTGATTATCTTATGCCATGGGTTTTGCGGTATCAGGAATGTTCTGCTCCCTTGCTTTGCGAATGCCTTCACAGAAGCAGGATTCGCAACGATTACTTTTGATTATCGAGGATTCGGTGAGAGTGATGGAGAACGAGGGCGTCTGGTTCCTGCAATGCAGACCGAAGATATTATTTCAGTTATCAATTGGGCAGAAAAGCAGGAATGTATTGATAATCAGCGTATTGGGTTATGGGGAACATCGCTGGGAGGGGGGCATGTCTTCAGTGCAGCTGCGCAGGACCAACGCGTAAAATGTATTGTCAGCCAGCTGGCTTTTGCTGACGGTGATGTTCTGGTTACCGGAGAGATGAATGAATCGGAGAGAGCGTCTTTTCTGTCCACGCTGAATAAAATGGCAGAGAAGAAGAAAAACACCGGGAAAGAGATGTTTGTGGGGGTTACACGGGTATTAAGTGATGATGAATCGAAGGTATTCTTCGAGAAAATCAAAGCCCGGCATCCCGAAATGGATATAAAAATACCTTTCCTTACGGTCATGGAAACGTTGCAATATAAACCGGCAGAGAGTGCAGCCAGCGTCCAGTGCCCAGTTTTGGTTGTTATTGCCGGCCAGGATAGCGTTAATCCACCGGAACAGGGAAGAGCATTATATGATGCTGTTGCTTCTGGTACTAAGGAATTATACGAGGAAGCTGATGCATGCCATTATGATATTTATGAGGGCGCGTTTTTTGAACGTGTAGTAGCTGTGCAGACACAATGGTTTAAACAATATCTTTAATTGTCAGTATTTATACGTTAAAGGTCGTTGAAATTAACTTCCTGTTACGATGAGTTGTTTCAACGGCCTGCAGGGCATATTTTCACGAAGGTCAGAGTAAGCATGGCAGAGCAAAAACGACCGGTACTGACACTGAAGCGGAAAACGGAAGGAGAGACGCCTGTCCGCAGCCGGAAAACCATCATCAATGTCACCACGCCACCAAAATGGAAGGTGAAAAAGCAGAAGCTGGCCGAGAAAGCAGCCCGGGAAGCAGAGCTGGCGGCAAAAAAAGCGCAGGCCAGACAGGCGCTGTCCATTTATCTGAACCTGCCCACACTGGATGAGGCCGTGAATACCCTGAAACCCTGGTGGCCGGGATTATTTGACGGTGACACGCCCCGGCTTCTGGCCTGCGGTATCCGGGACGTGTTACTGGAAGACGTGGCGCAGCGGAACATCCCGCTTTCGCATAAAAAACTGCGCAGGGCGCTGAAGGCCATCACCCGTTCAGAAAGCTATCTGTGCGCAATGAAAGCCGGCGCCTGCCGGTATGACACGGAAGGGTATGTAACGGAGCATATTTCTCAGGAGGAGGAAGCGTATGCGGCAGCGCGTCTGGATAAAATCCGCCGCCAGAACCGGATAAAGGCAGAACTTCAGGCCGTGCTTGATGAGAAATAAAAAAAGCCTCCCTCAGAGAGGGGAGGCAGGGAAATAAGGCTTAAAAGGAAATAACTTCCGTACCCGAAAGAAAACTAGTCCACTGAATTATTTATCACAATAATACTGACAACTAAAGGGGGACAGGAAAATGAATGGATTCAGAAACAGTTCACGAAACGGCCAGGTCTGGCGCTGGCAGCGTACCGGACACAGGGCTGTTAATCTGGAAATCCGTGGATTCTGGATGGAGGCTGCTGAGGCGTGGTGTCAGGCCGCCGGAATTGCTCCCCGGGCGGACTGGCGACGATTTGCCCGGCTACGCGCAGAACGATGCCAGAAATATGGACGGAAGGAATAAATAAAGAGGCTGGCATATTTGAGATTAAATTCATAAAACTCACCAGCGATGAATCATTGCGGATGGTGTTTCAGGAATATAAAAAAACAGCCTCCGTTTCTCCAGGGTAAGGAGGCTGAATGATGCATGAGATTTGCTTTTGTATTATGTGAGACAACCTGGCACTCTGTATTTCCGTTCTTCAGAACGGATTACTCATGGCGCATCGGATAACCGACCGGCTTATAGTGACACAAGGATGTTTATGAATTAAGTGGTGGTTTATTGATTTGTGATATCACTCACGGAACTCCGGGCAGCCTGACTGGTGGCAGACAATATTTTATATCCCGATAATGAAAACTTAACCAGACCGATAGATACACTACGTCGGGTTTGCAGTTTATTCTGTTTTATTATAGTGAATATATAATGGAAAACATGATGAGAAATGAAGCATTACGCATTGTGCTCATTGATTATGAAAACTGTTGCAATCTGAGAAATATATCGCTTGCTGATTATACCGATTTGATTTTATTTGCTGGTCCTCTTCAGCAAACAGTGGTCTTACCTGCTGATACCTGGCCAGATAATATCAGAGTGAGTATCAGACAGATAGATAACATTTCGAAGAATAATGTTGACTTTCACCTTGTTATGGAGCTCGGCAGGATGACGTGCTGCAGTGCCGGAAACAACACCTGGCATATTATTTCAAACGATAAAGGCCATGATGGAATAATTCATACTCTGCAAAAACGGGGTTTTCGTTGCGAACGTATTGCGCCAGAGCACGCTGAGAGTCATTTGCCGGTATCTCACCTGATTGTCCCTGAGGGGGATGTTATTATCCGGTGGGCTAACAGAATGCAGCAGGCATCCGGAAGTGATGTACGGAATTTACCGGTGTCAGTGGAGGGGTTTAATAATTATTTAAAATCGTATATGCGAGGAGAATGGCATAAAGAACGGGCTGTGAGTATACGTAGTGAGTTGGTTCGTCGTGGGGTAATTAAAATCCAGGCTGATAAAATTGTCTGGTTAACGAGGCGGTGACCCCTTATCACAACAGAATTATCTGTTGCGGATCTGATTTGTCGTATTTCTGATAACGTTCAGGTAATTCATGGGATAAATATTGCGAGTCTTACTTCGGGTGAAAACTACATTCGTTCATCTGGACTCATATGTAATTAAGGACATAATAATGAATTTAATTATTTTCATTGTAGTCGTTATTATTATAGCTGTTTTGTCTGTCCGGATAATATTCCGGAGGAGTAAAAACTGCCCTCCCGCACTGATACGGTTACATGCAGCAGGCATACGCCCCGGTGAAGCTGAGCGAATACTGGTCAGCGGTGAATACTGGCAGCGTCAGAAAACGTTGCTGACAGAAAGAGAGGTCAGTTTCATGAAAGGGTTGTTCAGGATTGTGGATATGAAACGGTGGTATCTGTGTCCGCAGGTACGGGTCGCTGATATCGTCCAGCAGAACGGGAATATCCGGCCACGATCACGCCAGTGGTGGCAGTTATTCAGGATGGTGTCTCAGTGGCATGTTGATGTGGTTATCGTTGAGCGGCGTTCGTTCAGTATTGTTGCAGCAGTAGAGCTGGATGATGCCAGCCATTTACGACCTGAACGCAGACGCCGGGATATTCTTCTGGAAGAGGTTCTGAGGCAGGCTGGTATTCCGTTGCTCAGAAGCCACGATGCCAGAAAACTGCTGCAGATGACCGGAGAATGGCTGAATACAACAGGAACTGATCAGCAGTCACCGGAACATCGTAGCTGACGCCTTCGCGTTGCTCAGTTGTCCAACCCCGGAAACGGGAAAAAGCAAGTTTTCCCCGCTCCCGGCGTTTCCATAACTGAAAACCATACTATTTCACAGTTTAAATCACATTAAACGACAGTAATCCCCGTTGATTTGTGCGCCAACACAGATCTTCGTCACAATTCTCAAGTCGCTGATTTCAAAAAACTGTAGTATCCTCTGCGAAACGATTCCTGTTTGAGTATTGAGGAGGCGAGATGTCGCAGACAGAAAATGCAGTGACTTCCTCATCAGGTACAAAGCGAGCATACAGAAAAGGTAATCCTCTGACGCTTGCAGAACGTCAGCAGGCATCCCTGGCAAGAAAACGAGCTACACATAAAGAACTCAGAGTGTTCATTCCTGCTGCGTTAAAAGCGCAATTGCAGGTGATGTGTGAAGCTGAGGGCGTTACCCAGGCTGAGATGATTGCCGAACTGATAAAGCAGAAGAGTGCTTTTAGCTAACTAAAATGTAGCGACATCACATTCTTGCCTGTTTCTGGTGTGCGTGATAGATTGCTGATCGTTTAAGGAATTTTGTGGCTGGCCACGCCGTAAGGTGGCAGGGAACTGGTTCTGATGTGGATTTACAGGAGCCAGAAAAGCGAAAACCCCGATAATCTTCTTCAACTTTGGCGAGTACGAAAAGATTACCGGGGCCATCTAAAAACCGTATAGCCAACAATTCAGCTATGCGGGGAGTATAGTTATATGCCCGGAAAAGTTCAAGACTTCTTTCTGTGCTCACTCCTTCTGCGCATTGTAAGTGCAGGATGGTGTGACTGATCTTCAACAAACGTATTACCGCCAGGTAAAGAACCCGAATCCGGTGTTTACACCCCGTAAAGGTGCCGGAACGCTGAAGTTCTGCGAAAAACTGATGGAAAAGGCGGTGGGCTTCACCTCCCGTTTTGATTTCGCCATTCATGTGGCGCATGCCCGTTCCCGTGGTTTGCGTCGGCGCATGCCACCGGTGCTGCGTCGACGGGCTATTGATGCGCTGCTGCAGGGACTCTGTTTTCACTATGATCCGCTGGCCAACCGCGTCCAGTGCTCCATCACCACGCTGGCCATTGAGTGCGGACTGGCGACAGAGTCCGGTGCAGGAAAACTCTCCATCACCCGGGCCACCCGGGCTCTGACGTTCCTGTCAGAGCTGGGACTGATTACCTACCAGACGGAATATGACCCGCTTATCGGGTGCTACATTCCGACCGATATCACGTTCACATCTGCACTGTTTGCTGCCCTCGATGTATCAGAGGAGGCAGTGGCCGCCGCGCGCCGCAGCCGTGTGGAATGGGAAAACAGACAGCGCAAAAAGCAGGGGCTGGATACCCTGGGTATGGATGAACTGATAGCGAAAGCCTGGCGTTTTGTCCGTGAGCGTTTCCGCAGTTACCAGACAGAGCTTAAGTCCCGGGGAATAAAGCGTGCCCGTGCGCGTCGTGATGCGGGCAGGGAACGTCAGGATATCGTCACCCTGGTGAAACGACAGCTGACGCGTGAAATCGCGGAAGGGCGCTTCACTGCCAGTCGTGAGGCGGTAAAACGTGAAGTGGAGCGTCGTGTGAAGGAGCGCATGATTCTGTCACGTAACCGTAATTACAGCCGGCTGGCCACAGCTTCCCCCTGAAAGTGACCTCCTCAGAATAATCCGGTTCGCGCCGGAGGCATCCGCACACCTGAAGCCCGACAGCGCACAAAAAATCAGCACCACATACAAAAAATAACCTCACCATCCACCTTCAGGTGCATCCGGTTCCCCCTGTTTTTAATACAAAATACGCCTCACAGACGGGTAATTGTGCTTATCCACATTAAACTGCAAGGGACTTCCCGATAAGGTTACAACCGTTCACCTCATAAAGCGCCAGCCGCCAGCGTTACAGGGTGCAATGTATCTTTTAAACACCTGTTTATATCTCCTTTAAACTACTTAATTACATTCATTTAAAAAGAAAACCTATTCACTGCCTGTCTTGTGGACAGACAGATATGCACCTCCCACCGCAAGCGGCGGGCCCCGACCGGAGCCACTTTAGTTACAACACTCAAATACAACCACCAGGAAAACCCCAGTCCAGCGCAGAACCGAAACCACAAAGCTCCTCCCTCATAACTGAAAAGCGGCCCCGCCCCGGCCCAAAGGGCCGGAACAGAGTCGCTTTTAATTATGAATGTTGTAACTATACTCCGTCATTGCTGTCAGTTTTCTGGCTGGAAGTTCTCAGTACACGCTCGTAAGCGGCCCTCACGGCCCGCTAACGCGGAGATACGCCCCGACTTCGGGTAAACCCTCGTCGGGACCACTCCGACCGCGCACAAAAACTCTCTCATGGCTGAAAGCGGGTATGGTCTGGCAGGGCTGGGGATGGGCAAGGTGAAATCTGTCAATCAGTACCGGCTTACGCCGGGCTTCGGCGGTTTTACTCCGGTATCATATGAAACAACAGAGCGCCGCCTTCCATGCCGCTGGCGCGGCATATCCTGGTGACGATATCTGAATCGTTATATACTGTGTATATACGTAGTAATGACGAGGTGATAAATGGCACAGGTTAATATGAGTTTAAGAATCGACGCTGAACTGAAGGATGCTTTTATGGCCGCTGCAAAAAGCATGGACCGTAATGGCTCCCAGTTAATCCGGGATTTTATGCGCCAGACCGTTGAACGGCAGCATAATACCTGGTTCCGTGACCAGGTTGCGGCAGGACGTCAGCAACTCGAGCACGGCGATGTGCTTCCCCATGACATGGTCGAATCCTCTGCTGCAGCATGGCGGGATGAAATGAGCAGGAAGGTTGCCGGTAAATGATGGAGATATTCTGGACCATGCTGGCCAGCCAGGACAGGAAGCGCATTCGTGAGTACATTGCGGAGCAGAACCTGATGGCTGCCATTGAACTGGACGAACGGATTGGTTATTCAGCCAGCAGCCTGGCCGGGCAGCCGTATAAAGGCCGCAACGGTCGTGTGGAAGGTACCCGGGAACTGGTTATTCACCCGCATTTTGTTCTGGTTTATGAGGTCGACAGCCAGTGGGGAAAAGTGTATATCCTGCGAGTATTGCATACTGCACAGAAGTGGCCATAGAGGGGCTGTCCGGATATAAAAACGTCTGACGGAGATGCAAGAACCATGAATAATGATGAGCTGGTCACCAGACGTGCGCAGGCGATTGCCGAAGACAGGTGTTTCTCGAAAGGACGTCTGCGCGATGAATTCAGAATGAAGCCAGCCCCCGGTGCTGAGCCGGTTAAGTGGTATAAAAATACTTATGGTGGCAGGTTCGCTGTATACCGAATTGCAGACTGTGTTCCGATGCGTGAGAAACGCCCTCTGACGAGTAAACAACAGCTGGCTGGCCAGCGGCTTTCCGTTTTATCCCGACTAAACAGCACCAGTGGCCGGATGGCACGGCAGGCATATGACTGGCTGAGTCTGGCACCACTCTTTCTGGATACTGAAACGACAGGACTGGATAATACCGCGGAAGCCCTGGAAATCGGCCTGACCGATGCGGCCGGTCAGGTGGTATTTGAAACCAGGCTGAAGCCCACGGTCGCCATCGGGGCGCAGGCTGCCGCCGTGCATGGTATCAGTGAGCAGGCTCTCTGCGGCGCACCATCATGGACAGATGTGGCGCGTCAACTGCGGCATGCAATCGGGGACCGACCAGTAATTATCTTTAATGCCCGGTTCGACATCCGCATTCTGAAACAGACTGCGGCCGCACATAGCGATCCGGCTGACTGGCTGGAAGAAATGACGGTATATTGTGCGATGGAGCTGGCTGCAGGATATTATGGGGCCACCAACCGCTATGGCACGATTTCACTGGCCTGTGCTGCCAGCCAGGCCGGACTGACCTGGGAAGGGCCGGCACACTCAGCGATCGCCGACGCACGGATGGCGGCAGGGGTGGTAAACGCTATTGCTGCATATCATCTGGAATTGCTGCAGGAACAGGCCCGGCTGAAAATCTGACCGACTGGCCTGTATACCGCAATCATTTACGTTATCCGGACGTAAATTCGCCGCTTGTTACTGTCAGTATGTTAATGCTAATGTATGCGTACATTAGCATTAATGAGGGATGATATGTGAGAAATAAAACCAGGGAGGCCATGCGGCTTTTTTTAGGCGGCAGGTGCTACACGGCTGAAAAACTTGAAAAGGATTATCTGGCTGAAGTGGCTAATTACAGTAACGACCGCTGGGAAGCACCGCAACGTGCCGCACGCCTGGCTGCCAGCGTAAAGCGTTACAAGACATCAGAAATGCTGCGCTTTATTTTTGCTACCATTGCCTATGATCCCGATCCAGATTTAACCCCGCTGACTGTGAGACGTTTGTGCAAGGCATTGTTCGGCAGAACCGGAAGCCAGTGGCTGGTTGTTGAAGTTTTTGGGGAGAAGGGGCGTCAGCACCGCAGCGCGGACAGCAATCCGGAGATGGTGGAAAAAATGGCTGCCAGATATCGTCATGCCGCCGAACTACACTGGTCCGCAACGCTGGCAGAAATTGAACGGGTAAAGCGGCTTTATCAGACGAAAATTAAGAAATCCAAAAAAGAAGTGGGTTGACTGCCATTGTTATTGGGGGTTGGGGCCCAACCGTACGAGATCGTACGCTAAGTTCATTTTTTGAGCAGAAGAGGTGAGTAAAGAAAACGAGGGTTTTGTTTACTCTTCCCGTCAATGCCAGTAGCCATGCGGTTTCAGGTGTCACGAACGGTGCAATAGTGATCCACACCCAACGCCTGAAATCAGATCCAGGGGGTTATCTGCTCTCCTGATTCAGGAGAGTTTATGGTCACTTTTGAGACAGTTATGGAAATTAAAATCCTGCACAAGCAGGGAATGAGTAGCCGGGCGATTGCCAGAGAACTGGGGATCTCCCGCAATACCGTTAAACGTTATTTGCAGGCAAAATCTGAGCCGCCAAAATATACGCCGCGACCTGCTGTTGCTTCACTCCTGGATGAATACCGGGATTATATTCGTCAACGCATCGCCGATGCTCATCCTTACAAAATCCCGGCAACGGTAATCGCTCGCGAGATCAGAGACCAGGGATATCGTGGCGGAATGACCATTCTTAGGGCGTTCATTCGTTCTCTCTCGGTTCCTCAGGAGCAGGAGCCTGTCGTTCGGTTCGAAACTGAACCCGGACGACAGATGCAGGTTGACTGGGGCACTATGCGTAATGGTCGCTCACCGCTTCACGTGTTCGTTGCTGTTCTCGGATACAGCCGAATGTTGTACATCGAATTCACTGACAATATGCGTTATGACACGCTGGAGACCTGCCATCGTAATGCGTTCCGCTTCTTTGGTGGTGTGCCGCGCGAAGTGTTGTATGACAATATGAAAACTGTGGTTCTGCAACGTGACGCATATCAGACCGGTCAGCACCGGTTCCATCCTTCGCTGTGGCAGTTCGGCAAGGAGATGGGCTTCTCTCCCCGACTGTGTCGCCCCTTCAGGGCACAGACTAAAGGTAAGGTGGAACGGATGGTGCAGTACACCCGTAACAGTTTTTACATCCCACTAATGACTCGCCTGCGCCCGATGGGGATCACTGTCGATGTTGAAACAGCCAACCGCCACGGTCTGCGCTGGCTGCACGATGTCGCTAACCAACGAAAGCATGAAACAATCCAGGCCCGTCCCTGCGATCGCTGGCTCGAAGAGCAGCAGTCCATGCTGGCACTGCCTCCGGAGAAAAAAGAGTATGACGTGCATCCTGGTGAAAATCTGGTGAACTTCGATAAACACCCCCTGCATCATCCACTCTCCATCTACGACTCATTCTGCAGAGGAGTGGCGTGATGATGGAACTGCAACATCAACGACTGATGGCGCTCGCCGGGCAGTTGCAACTGGAAAGCCTTATAAGCGCAGCGCCTGCGCTGTCACAACAGGCAGTAGACCAGGAATGGAGTTATATGGACTTCCTGGAGCATCTGCTTCATGAAGAAAAACTGGCACGTCATCAACGTAAACAGGCGATGTATACCCGAATGGCAGCCTTCCCGGCGGTGAAAACGTTCGAAGAGTATGACTTCACATTCGCCACCGGAGCACCGCAGAAGCAACTCCAGTCGTTACGCTCACTCAGCTTCATAGAACGTAATGAAAATATCGTATTACTGGGGCCATCAGGTGTGGGGAAAACCCATCTGGCAATAGCGATGGGCTATGAAGCAGTCCGTGCAGGTATCAAGGTTCGCTTCACAACAGCAGCAGATCTGTTACTTCAGTTATCTACGGCACAACGTCAGGGCCGTTATAAAACGACGCTTCAGCGTGGAGTAATGGCCCCCCGCCTGCTCATCATTGATGAAATAGGCTATCTGCCGTTCAGTCAGGAAGAAGCAAAACTGTTCTTCCAGGTCATCGCTAAACGTTACGAAAAGAGCGCAATGATCCTGACATCCAATCTGCCGTTCGGGCAGTGGGATCAAACGTTCGCCGGTGATGCAGCACTGACCTCAGCGATGCTGGACCGTATCTTACACCACTCACATGTCGTTCAAATCAAAGGAGAAAGCTATCGACTCAGACAGAAACGAAAGGCCGGGGTTATAGCTGAAGCTAATCCTGAGTAAAACGGTGGATCAATATTGGGCCGTTGGTGGAGATATAAGTGGATCACTTTTCATCCGTCGTTGACATCAGGGACTTTCAGTGTTAATAAACTCGGTAATCAAATCAACGTAAACCTGCCTAACAACGCCACGACTTTATTGGCTTAAAATCATATAGTTAGCTTCTTAGCGTACGTTTCCGCTCCATTGGGCTTCAAACCCCGATCACTTTTCATCCGTCGTTGACACTTCGGCTCAGACAAGGGAGGAGAAAGTGCGGCGATCATCTACAGTCTGCTGGTCACCTGCAAGCTGAACGAAGTGGAGCCGGAGGACTGGTTGCGCGAAGTGATCGTGAAGCTCAATGACTGGCCGTCGAACCGTGTGCATGAACTGCTGCCCTGGAACTGCTCAACTGTAAAATAATCCTTACGCTACGTACTTCTCGGGGCGCTTACCCATATGCACGATGCATAACTGGATGCGGGCCTTCGGATATACTGTGTTGATGGCATCCGGGAAGCCTTTCAGGCCATCCACACAGGCGATGAGCATATCGTTCAGACCGCGGTTTTCAGTTCAGTCAGCACATTGAGCCAGAACTTCGCCCCTTCACGCACCGCAGGCCAGATAAACTGGCCTTCCTCCAGACGTTTGGTGAACAGGCACAGACCATCAGCATCAGCCCACAGGATTTTAATCGTGTCACCCCGTCGGCCGCGAAAGATAAACAGGTGACCGGAGAAGGGGTTCTCATCCAGCACATGTTGTACCTGTTCTCCCAGACCGTTGAAAGATTTACGCATATCAGTAACGCCGGCAACCAGCCAGATCCGAGTGCCTGATGGGAGCGAGATCATCGTCCCCTCCCGGTCAATTCACGGATCAACACCGTGAGCAGCTCTGGTGAAGGATTTTTCAGTGTCATGTTACCGTGGCGGAACTCAACTTTACAGGAACTGGCACTGACTGTGCTTTGTGAAGGAGTGGATAAAAGCGGAGTAAGAGCCGCCATAGGCTCTTTCTGCTCATCAGGCGTTATCTCAACAGGTAATAATTCAACGCCAGCGCCAGAAGAGGTTGTTACCGGAAGACGCTGCGATATACGCCCTTCGTTCTGCCAGAGCCTGAGCCATTTGAACAGGAGGTTATCATTGATATCGTGTTCCCGGGCAATACGGGCAACAGAGGCTCCTGGTTGTCAAGCCAGTTTAACCATTTGAAGTTTAAACTCATTTGAAAATGTTCTGCGGATAATATTTTCTGTTCCATAACAGGTGTCCACTAGTTGAAAAAGTGGGCATCTACGTTACCAATACTGGCTTAATGGCTACATACGGCGGTCAGTTTACGCTTACTACACAACCGTATCCATTTACGCAAATGGTCAGGGTTGAGCTCGAGTGCCAGCGCGACTTCTCTGACATCACGCTGGTATTTAACCACCTGCTTGATAGCTTCAAGCTTGAACTCCGGGGAAAAGGCACGTGTAGTCCGACGGGTTTTGATCATACATCACCTCATTTTCACTGTTTTAACATTAACAGAATTTCGAGGTGTCCTGAATTATCGATCCACTACATCTCAGAAAGTGTAGTCTCCAGGATTTCCGGAGCGTTACTCCATGAGAGACATGGAGCCGGGAATGGTCACATAGTCAGTGGCTATTGATAACCATAAGTGATCACATCTGCCACTGAAATACAAAACATACCGATGATGTTTATTGATGTTTTACAGACATAAAAGTATCAATTTATATAAGAGCCTAGTCATCCTACCATCCTGCACTGGAAAATACGAACAAGAAAAGGATAAAACCATCACTTAATATGATATTGATAGTAAAAAAAACCAGATAGCCAGACAATTATCATATATAACACTATGAAAATAATATATAAAAAGCGAGTGTGCCTCGACATATAACATGATGCAACTCACAAAAAAAATAAAAAAAATTGCAAAATCCGTTTAACTAATCTCAAATATCCGTGAAACAACATGACGGGAGGTAACATGAAAAAGCTAATGTTGGCAATTTTTATTTCTATATTATCTTTCCCCTCTTTTAGTCAGTCAACTGAATCACTTGACTCTTCAAAAGAGAAAATTACATTAGAGACTAAAAAGTGTGATGTTGTAAAAAACAACAGTGAAAAAAAATCAGAAAATATGAACAACACATTTTACTGCTGTGAACTTTGTTGTAATCCTGCCTGTGCTGGATGTTATTAAAAAGCATAGAGGGAATCTTTATTTTGATTCCCTCTATATTATATGTATTGGTGCTGAGAAAATCATAATAAAAAACAACGCTTTTATATTATATGTAAGTGCCTCATCTGAACCGTCTGGTCTGTTTCCTCCGGCTCCACAAAAATAATGTCCATCATTTTTAATGGACACTATCGTATGAAACACCGGACCTGGATCACTGAAGCTTTACGTCTTCACTTTGAAGAACATTTACCCCGGGTTGTGGCCGGGCGTCGCCTGGGTGTACCAAAATCAACAGTTTGTAGTATGTTCGTGCGCTTTCGGAGAGCTGGCCTTTCGTGGCCTTTGCCCGCAGGCATGTCGGAGCAGGAACTTGATGCCTGCCTTTACGGACAATTTTCCACGGTACCAGTCGTACGTCCTGAAAGCACCGTTATATCCGAAGCCCCCGTGGTAAAAAAACGTCCCCGGCGGCCCAACTTCCCTTATGAGTTTAAAATCGCCTTAGTGGAGCAGTCACTGCAGCCCGGAGCCTGTGTGGCGCAGATCGCCCGGGAAAACGGAATCAACGATAACCTGCTCTTCAACTGGCGCCATCAATACCGGAAAGGTGGCCTGCTGCCTTCCGGAAAAAATATGCCGGCACTGCTTCCCGTGACGTTAACGCCTGAGCCGGATAATAAAATCCCGGCCCCCGCACAGGAACCAGAGCAGATAAATACACCGTCCGACAGTCTGTGTTGTGAGCTGGTTCTGCCGGCCGGAACTCTCAGGCTTAAAGGTAAACTGACGCCGGCGTTATTACAGACACTTATCCGCGAAATAAAAGGGAGCAGCCACTGATGATATCTCTCCCTGCAGGTTCGCGTATCTGGCTGGTTGCAGGTATCACCGATATGCGAAATGGCTTTAACGGCCTGGCATCAAAAGTTCAGAACGTCCTGAAGGATGACCCGTTCTCCGGACACCTGTTCATCTTCCGCGGACGCCGGGGTGACCAGATAAAAGTGTTGTGGGCTGACAGTGACGGACTGTGCCTCTTCACCAAACGCCTGGAGCGGGGCCGCTTCGTCTGGCCAGTCACCCGTGACGGCAAGGTGCACCTTACTCCGGCTCAGTTATCCATGCTTCTTGAAGGTATCAACTGGAAGCACCCGAAACGAACGGAACGCGCTGGAATCCGCATATAACCCGTTGTAAAGTGAGGACATGGACACCTCACTTGCTCATGAGAATGCCCGCCTGCGGGCACTGTTGCAGACGCAACAGGACACCATCCGCCAGATGGCTGAATACAACCGCCTGCTCTCACAGCGGGTGGCGGCTTATGCTTCCGAAATCAACAGACTGAAGGCGCTGGTTGCGAAACTGCAGCGTATGCAGTTCGGTAAAAGCTCAGAAAAACTTCGTGCAAAAACTGAACGGCAGATACAGGATGCACAGGAGCGAATCAGCGCACTTCAGGAAGAAATGGCGGAAACGCTGGGTGAGCAATATGACCCGGCACTACCATCCGCCCTGCGCCAGTCTTCAGCCCGTAAACCGTTACCGGCCTCACTTCCCCGTGAAACCCGGGTTATCCGGCCGGAAGAAGAATGCTGCCCGGCCTGTGGTGGTGAACTCAGTTGATGTGCCAGTGTCAACGCCACGATTTTTAACCGTTATGGGGATGCGGACGATTTCCCGACGCTGACCGACCAGTTCGTGTGGAACGGAGTACCAGTGACGGGCATATTCAACGTGGTAGTCAGGGCCAACCTTCACAGCTTTGTATTCCGTGTATTCATAAGGTGCCAGAGGCAGCGGAGAGAGTGCTGGCGCATCCAGTATGCGGAAGCGTTCTGCACGGGTTTGATTGCCGTACCCCTTCATTGGCCGGTTATTCATGTCTGTCAGTAACTCCCTAAGGCGCGCATTCAGCGCCCTGAGCGTGTGGAAGGTTTCATTACGGATGCGGGCAAGAAGCCATCGTTCGACGATGAGGATGCCGTTTTCTGCTTTTGGTTTATCTTTAGGTTTGCGTGGTCGGGCCGGGATGATAACCGTGCCATAGTGCTCAGCCAGTGCCTGATAACTGTCGTTGATGACAGGCTCATATCGATCGGCCTTTTTCACTGCGCTTCTGAGGTTATCGGGGATGAGCAGCTTCGGTACGCCGCCCAGGAAGGTCAGGCAACGGCTGTGGGCATTTAACCATGACATCATGTCCTGACCTTCGCACGCTTCAACGTAGGTATAGTTGGACGCCCCCATTACGGCCACGAAGATTGCCACGCGGCGTATCTCACCGGTGTCCGGATTAATAACAGGAACCGTAGGACCACAGAAGTCGATAAAAAGCTTTTCGCCGGCACGATGCTCCTGGCGCATGGAGAGACGTCGCGTTTTTTTCCACTCCCGGTAGCAACGGCAGAAGTGCGAGTATCCCATCGCTTTGTCACCCGCCTGTGCCTTGTATTCCATCCACAACAGTTGCCGCGTCACACCTGGTTTTCTCATTTCCGTATCGAAGTACAACATGTCAGGCATTACAAGCTCTGATGCAAAGGTGTCTTTGGGCGGAAAAATGAGTTTCTCCAGCGTGTCATGGGATATATCAGCAGGTAATGGCCATGACAGAGAAGAGGCTTTGAAGCGGGCAAGAACCTCAAAAACGGTTGAGGCGCTGATGTGTAACGTCAGTCCGATACAACGGTTAGTCAGCTTCTTGTCGAACTTGAGCTGAAGGATCTTAAAACAGGTTTTCATGGTGCTCCTGGATTTTCTCTTTCTGGACATTGACGTCTCCACTGGTTTAAACACGGCAATGGAGACTGTGGTGAAAAGAGTTAATTCCCGGAGTGACTGGCAGGATGCCAATCAATGATCGGAAGCATGCCAAATCGTGATCGATTGTGATGCCAAACTGTGATCGGAGATGGATGCCAAATCATGATCGATTCGAATGCCAAACTGCGATCGATTCAGATGCCATTTTGCAGTAATCCGGTGATTTGTCTGTGACTGGAAGCTTAAAGCTAATGTATGCATACATTAGCTTTAAGCTTGATGCGGATGCCAGTTGAGACGACGGCCATACGTGTGGATGGCGCAGAAGATACCGGGTTCCAGCCCCCGTTTTCGGGCGGCATACAGCAGATTCTTCACCGCCAGACGGCACACATCATTCAGCAGCCAGCGGTTGCTTCCGAACACCGGCCACAGCGTGTCCGGCAGGGTGAAGACCAGATGTACCCAGTCGCAGTCAGGAAGACGATTCAGCTGTGTCGCTATCCACAGGTCTGTTGCCTTTTTTCCGCAGGACGGGCAGGCACGGCTGCCACATGAATTAGTGACGTATCTGACGTGGGGGCACTCAGGTTTATCGCAGTTGTATTCCTTCACTCCCAGTATCCGCGTGCCGCAGGCCAGCATTTTTGTGACAGCCTCAACCTCGATATCGCGCAGACCGCCCGCATCCAGGAAGGATGTCCAGCACTGGTTGGTTGTGAACAGGCGTTTCAGCGGTCGGGACTGAAAATCACCACCACTTCGGGTTATCCGCCTTCATCTCCGCTTCTGTTTCGTATAAATCAAAACGACGGCAGGTATGGCAGAACGTGACGTATTCGTGCGGTGAATCCGGGTACATTTTGTGGAAGGTTTCCCAGAAACAGACCGTGCAGGAGGGATGACCGGCGATAAAGTCTGTAAATACGGACTGATAAGGGTGATTATTGGCTCTGGCGACGGCTTTCAGAACCTCTTTCACCATTCTGGTGTGGACTTTCTGGTGCTCCAGGTTGTGTGACATGGGAACTCATTCTGGATGGTTACTCTGAAAGCTCATATTCTGCCACCCCCCGATTTGCAGCCGCCAGGCTGCCGTGGTTCAAGTCGCGACTAATAAAAATAATCAGGTTGCCATGATTCAATGTACACCTTTCTCACATTCGTCTCCGGCATGAAAACGATGCACTCTTTCTTTATCGCTTTCACTACACATTTTATCCTCGCATGGATGTTTTATAAAAAACATGATTGACATCATGTTGCATATAGGTTAAACAAAACAAGTGGCGTTATCTTTTTCCGGATTGTCTTCTTGTATGATATATAAGTTTTCCTCGATGAAAAATATAACTTTCATTTTTTTTATTTTATTAGCATCGCCATTATATGCAAATGGCGACAAATTATACCGTGCTGACTCTAGACCCCCAGATGAAATAAAACGTTCCGGAGGTCTTATGCCCAGAGGGCATAATGAGTACTTCGATAGAGGAACTCAAATGAATATTAATCTTTATGATCACGCGAGAGGAACACAAACCGGCTTTGTCAGATATGATGACGGATATGTTTCCACTTCTCTTAGTTTGAGAAGTGCTCACTTAGCAGGACAGTCTATATTATCAGGATATTCCACTTACTATATATATGTTATAGCGACAGCACCAAATATGTTTAATGTTAATGATGTATTAGGCGTATACAGCCCTCACCCATATGAACAGGAGGTTTCTGCGTTAGGTGGAATACCATATTCTCAGATATATGGATGGTATCGTGTTAATTTTGGTGTAATTGATGAACGATTACATCGTAACAGGGAATATAGAGACCGGTATTACAGAAATCTGAATATAGCTCCGGCAGAGGATGGTTACAGATTAGCAGGTTTCCCACCGGATCACCAAGCTTGGAGAGAAGAACCCTGGATTCATCATGCACCACAAGGTTGTGGAAATTCATCAAGAACAATTACAGATGATACTTGTAATGAGGAGACCCAGAATCTGAGCACAATATATCTCAGGAAATATCAATCAAAAGTTAAGAGGCAGATATTTTCAGACTATCAGTCAGAGGTTGACATATATAACAGAATTCGGGATGAATTATGAATAAAGTAAAATGTTATGTTTTATTTACGGCGTTACTATCCTCTCTATGTGCATACGGAGCTCCCCAGTCTATTACAGAACTATGTTCGGAATATCGCAACACACAAATATATACGATAAATGACAAGATACTATCATATACGGAATCGATGGCAGGCAAAAGAGAAATGGTTATCATTACATTTAAGAGCGGCGCAACATTTCAGGTCGAAGTCCCGGGCAGTCAACATATAGACTCCCAAAAAAAAGCCATTGAAAGGATGAAGGACACATTAAGAATCACATATCTGACCGAGACCAAAATTGATAAATTATGTGTATGGAATAATAAAACCCCCAATTCAATTGCGGCAATCAGTATGGAAAACTAGTTTGCTTTAAAAGCATGTCTAATGCTAGGAACCTATATAACAACTACTGTACTTATACTAATGAGCCTTATGCTGCATTTGAAAAGGCGGTAGAGGATGCAATACCGATCCTTAAACTGTAACACTATAACAGCTTCCACTACAGGGAGCTGTTATAGCACACAGAAAAAACTAAGCTAGGCTGGGGGGCAAGCTTTCAGCTAATGAGATACATGACTGAGCAACTGGATGAAAATGGCAGGGTTATCGAATTAATGAAGATATAAATGTGACAGGTCTGAGGTGTACTGGCAATAGCGGACACTACCATTTGTTCTTTTTTTAAGCAGCTGGATTTGCCCCTATATTTCCAGACATCTGTTATCACTTAACCCATTACAAGCCCGCTGCCGCAGATATTCCCGTGGCGAGCGATAACCCAGCGCACTATGCGGATGCCATTCGTTATAATGCTCGAACGCCTCTGCAAGGTTCTTTGCTGCCGTTAACCCGTCTGGTTTGGGCATGATACTGATGTAGTCACGCTTTATCGTTTTCACGAAGCTCTCTGCTATTCCGTGACTCTCCGGACTCCGCACCGCCGTGTTCTTCGGTTCAAGTCCCAACATCCGGGCGAACTGGCGTGTTTCATTAGCCCGGTAGCATGAACCATTATCCGTCAGCCACTCCACTGGAGACGACGGAAGATCGTTGCCGAAGCGGCGTTCCACCGCTCCCAGCATGACGTCCTGTACTGTTTCACTGTTGAAGCCGCCGGTAGTGACCGCCCAGTGCAGTGCCTCACGATCACAGCAGTCCAGTGCGAACGTGACACGCAGTCTCTCTCCGTTATCACAGCAGAACTCGAACCCGTCAGAGCACCATCGCTGATTGCTTTCTTTCACGGCCACTCTGCCTGTATGTGCCCGTTTCGATGGCGGTACAGCAGGTTTTTCGCTCAAGCAACAGCGCATTCTGGCGCATGATCCGGTAAACACGTTTGGCATTGATCGCAGGCATACCATCAAGTTCTGCCTGTCTGCGAAGCAGCGCCCATACCCGACGATAACCATACGTGGGCAGCTCTCCGATAACATGGTGTATACGGAGAAGCACATCCGTATCATCAGTGTGACGACTGCGGCGGCCATCCATTCAGTCATCGGTTCGTCTGAGAATGACGTGCAACTGCGCACGCGACACCCGGAGACAACGGCTGACTAAGCTTACTCCCCATCCCCGGGCAATAAGGGCGCGTGCGCTATCCACTTTTTTGCCCGTCCATATTCAACGGCTTCTTTGAGGAGTTCATTTTCCATCGTTTTCTTGCCGAGCAGGCGCTGGAGTTCTTTAATCTGCTTCATGGCGGCAGCAAGTTCAGAGGCAGGAACAACCTGTTCTCCGGCGGCGACAGCAGTAAGACTTCCTTCCTGGTATTGCTTACGCCAGAGAAATAACTGGCTGGCTGCTACACCATGTTGCCGGGCAACGAGGGAGACCGTCATCCCCGGTTCAAAGCTCTGCTGAACAATTGCGATCTTTTCCTGTGTGGTACGCCGTCTGCGTTTCTCCGGCCCTAAGACATCAATCATCTGTTCTCCAATGACTAGTCTAAAAACTAGTATTAAGACTATCACTTATTTAAGTGATACTGGTTGTCTGGAGATTCAGGGGGCCAGTCTAGTGCATCTGTAGTTGTATGGGATTAGGGACTAGATAAAAACATCATAAACCCCTCTTGGGGAATAAGTGTTGTTTTTATATCGTTTTTATTATTGTATTTAGTTTATAGTTAAATATAATTTATTTTAAATTATATGCATTCTGTTTATGTTAGTATGGTAAGATAACATGAAAGATATTAACAACTCTAATAAATATATATCCAAGAAAGGGATTATAGCGATTGGAGCTCATCCTGATGATATTGAGTTAGGATGTGGTGCATCATTGGCTCGTCTAATAAATGACGGCTACCATGTTGTTACTGTTGTAATGACTCAGGGAACTGCAGGTTGTGATAATAATGTTAATCGACATGATGAATCCAGAAACTCACTACAATCATTAGGATGCCAACAAATCTTTCACTTACATTTCGAAGACACTCAAACTCAATATCATATCGATAGTATGATCAAGTCATTAGAAGATATTATTTTTAAACATATTCCGGAATATATAGAAATAATTCGTGCATATACTATGCATGATAGTGATCGTCATCAGGATCATCGAGCTGTGCATAAAGCATCTATAGTTGCATGTCGGAAAATTCCTCAGGTGCTGGGATACGAAACACCAAGTACGTGGCTGAACTTTGTGCCTCAGGTGTTTGAAGAAGTAGATGAATATTTCTTCAATGAAAAACTTAAAGCACTTTCTTACCACCAAAGCCAACAGCACAGAAATTATATGCAACCAGAAAATCTCCTTACACTAGCAAAATTTCGTGGGCAGCAGGCTGGATGTAAATTAAGTGAAGCGTTTGTTATACATAAGATGATTATCTAAATTATGAAAACTTTAATATTTATATTAATGAGCATAGGGGGAGGGCTATGGTTTCTTTCTACTTTAAGAAGGAAGCCAAGCTTAAGATATAACTGTATTGACGTGATTATACCTGCATATAATGAAGGTCCATGTCTGGCCCTGACTCTGGAAAATTTATTGTTAAATCCGTATTTCAATAAGGTAATTTGCGTTAATGATGGGTCAACGGATGATACCGAGGTTGTCATGATGCAGGTGAAGGAAAAATGGGGGGAGCGTCTGGTCGTTGTTTCTCAGAAGAATACAGGAAAGGGCGGAGCTCTGATGCATGGGTTGTCATATGCAACATGTGAACAAGTTTTCTTAAGTGATGCTGATACTTATGTACCACCTGATAGTTTAGGTATGGGATATATGTTAGCCGAAATAGAACGAGGTGCGGATGCTGTAGGGGGGATACCATCTACCTTATTGAAAGGGGCAGGTCTACTTCCCCATATCAGAGCTACTGTAAAATTACCTATGATTGTAATGAAAAGAACATTACAACAAATATTAGGGGGGGCACCATTTATTATCAGTGGTGCCTGTGGAATGTTCAGAACTGATGTGCTCAGAAAATTTGGATTTTCTGACAGGACGAAGGTAGAAGATCTGGATTTGACTTGGACACTGGTAGCAAATGGTTATCGTGTCAGACAGGTAAACCGATGCATTGTTTATCCACAGGAATGTAATACTCTTAAAGACGAATGGAAAAGATGGCGACGTTGGATTGTAGGATATGCAGTATGTATGCGCTTACATAAATCGTTGCTGCTAAGCAGGTTTGGAATATTTAGTATCTTCCCGATGATACTGGTTGTTCTGTACGGCATTTCAATCTATTTAACAGCTTGGATAAATCAGGTTTTACAGAATGAACCTCTGGGTATAATTTTATCTATTTTCCCATTAATTTGGGTTGGAATAGTTTGTTCCATAGGGGCATTTAGCGCATGGTATCATCGTAGCTGGAAATTAATCCCTCTTGCTCCTTTATCAATATTATATGTTCTTTTATCTTACTCAGTTTGGATGATCCATGGAATTATTGCCTTTTTTACTGGAAAAGAACCTACACGAGACAAACCAACACGATATAGTGCACTGGTGGATTCGTCCGCCACTTATTCCTTCGCAGTTGCCAACAATACTGAAGACTTTTCTCAGACTCACCCTACAAGGAAATGAAAAAGCGAAATTAGTCAAACACATCTTTATTGATGAAACCGAAGGAGAAGTCGTTATAGGTGAAAGAACGCGCATATGCCATGGTGCAGTAATCAAGGGGCCAGTAGTAATAGGTTCAGATTGTATAGTTGGTAATTATGCATTTATTCGTCAACACACAGTCATCGGAAATAACGTCAAAATAGGATTTTCAACAGAAATTAAAAATTCGGTAATAGAATCAAACGTTACTATAGGTCCCCAGTGTTTTGTGGCAGACTCGGTACTATGTGAGAGAGTATATTTAGGAGCACAAGTAAGAACCAGTAATCATCGATTGGATAATGATGATATATATGTCAGAACAGAAAAAAGAAGTATAAATACAGGACGTAAAAAATTAGGGTGTTATATTGGAAAAAGATCAAAGCTTGGTGTACAGGTTATTGTTCTTCCCGGACGCAAAATAAAAGAAGATACAATTATTGGTCCCAAGATCATTGTTGAACGTAATTTAGATAAAGGGAAGTATATTCTAAAACAGGAAGTTCTCCATGATAAAGGTAAATGATAATGAAAAAGATACTTATTGCTTCGATTATATTAACTTCAATTTCAGCATCCGCAAAAACCAGTGATGTTAGCTTAAATGCTGGATATGATTATATCAATTATTCTGGTGATCATGGAAAGCGCAATATTTCTTTTATCGAATTAAGGAACAAGTTGGAAAATGGGAATGCTGTTTTCAACTTATCACATGGGGAACGAGATTATGGTGGAGGGAAATCCTGGGATTCTATTCGTGCAAGAGCAACTGTCTGGTACGACTGGAATCAGTGGTTATCATCAAGAACAGGTCTTGCTGTAGCTGAGAATACGCCGGTGTTTGCGCGTAAAGATTTTCAACAGGATGTTAGCCTGAAAATTATTCCTGATACGATATTTACCGTAGGTTACAGATATGCTAATTATTTTGAAGATATAGATGTAAATGCATGGTCTGGTGGTGTTGCATGGTATGTCGGTCCATTTATAACATCCTGGCGTTATACTCATTATGATACACAGGATACAGGAGGAAGTTACAGCCACCTCTTATCTGTACGGATGAACGATAAAGATAGTTCAGGGTACACACAACTTTGGCTTGGGAGAGGTAATGGTGCCTATACTTACGACTGGGCGCCAGATACTAAAAAAGGTACAATTAAAAGTATTAGCCTGAAACGGACACAACCATTGAATGAATACATAACGCTTGGTCTGAGTGCAGGAAAACAATGGTATAATACTCCAGTTGATACATACCATAACTTACAAGGAATTGCTGATATAACTTGGTATTTTTAATAAATGAATATCGTAAAGAAATATTTATAGAGATTCGCTAGGAGATAATAAACAATCTACATTTATAGGGGTTGTATTCTAACAACTCCTATTTGTAATAGTTTTATTTATCATTGACCCACGATATTCAGACAGTCGTTGTATTTTAAGTTGACGTTATCCACTGACGTCGATATTCCCTTGGTGAGAGACAACCTAACTATAGATGGGATTGTTGTTTTTTTAGCTAGAGTAAGAAAAAACCGCATATTTATAAAAAAACATATCTTCAATAATAGGTGATGAATTGCAGATTTCCCATCACATTTCAAGTAATTAATATTACTTGAGTCAATGGATATTCTACACCGTAAGGACCCTTACCAGTGCAGTTAAGGATGTGAAAATTATATTGTATTCATCCTATAAACCTGTGAATATCACATCATTATAAGGCGATAATAAATAACACAAGAAGGAATATAACCTGCTCCCTGATAAGGATAGAAAGAACAGGTTATATATTAATGATTAAACCTTTATTTTGCTATTTTAAATTTATTTTGTTAATAACAAATGGAGTTGTTTCGGTGTTACCCCAAAGAAACGTTTAAAATGGGATATGAAATATGATATATTACCATACCCAATTCCGGCAGATATTTGAGATATAGATAAATTCCCTTCAACTAAAAGAGTTATTGCTCTTTTCATTCTTATCTCAAGGATTAAATCTCTAAAAACAACACCTTCAGATTCTAGTTTTTTTCTTATTGCTATTTCCGATGCATTGAATTTTTCAGATAACAATCGCAATGTCCATTTTTGTGAAATATTAGATTCAATTAAGTCGATAACTTTATTACAAAACGTTGTTGCTGCAGAAAGTAATATTAATGGGAATATAGTGTCAGATATGCCTGATGTTTTGCAGAAAAACACAAATGATAATATTTTGTCATGGTTATTATCTGCCGAAGAAAGTTCGTAAAAAGCATTTTTAATTTTATCATTTATTGTAATAGTAATAATTTTTTTTATTCTATGTGATTCAGATTCAAGCTTGAATAAATCTAGATCATTAAAATTATAAACTAGGCTTAGTATCTTTTTTAAAGCAATAATCTGATAGTAGTCAAGAAATACTGCATTTTTTAATATGTCATTATAAAAGTGTTCTGTTATAAATGATACTCTAACATTTCTACCAACAATCACTATCGAGTTTTTTTTACATTGAATTTGGGTATTGTCAGATAAATTTGTGACAATAACATCATGCTCTCCTGTATAAAACACTGTAAGTCTATTTGTTCTTACTTTTATCATGCTCATATAAATAAATAAATAAATAAATAAATAAATTTAGAAGGAGAGCATTCTTTTTCATTATTGAGTTATTTTTCGATACTTTTTTAATACATATAGAGAAATGTTTTTTTGTTATTTTTTTATCTTTATCAAACAAGTGCTTTTGATATATTATTTTTTCCATTAGCTATCTACTATCCTTGTAATGCAGCATTAATAAAATAGTGTAATCATGGCGAGGTTTTAGGTAGGTAGGGGTAACATAATTTTAATTCATTAAAATTTAAGGGTTTTTAAGTATGAGAAAAATTACGTCTCTGATCATGGCTGTTACTCTAATGAATAGCTCAGCCTTCGCTGCGATCGGTAGTAACGGCCAAGCGAATAACAATGATGCAAGCCAGGCTGAATTGCATTTCACTGGTAAGCTGACTTCCAGTCTATGCCAGGTTGCTACATCAGATGTTAAAAAAGAAATTGATCTAGGGGAACTTAGCAAAGCTGCGTTAATTGCATCAGGTCGAGGGCCATCGCAGTCTTTTTCAGTTAGTTTGGTAAACTGTGACCCCACAATAAATACAATTAGTTATGCTTTGCAGGATAAAAACGGCAGTGTAGGTAATTATCTTGTAAACCAGTCAGGTGACACGATGGCTAAGGGGGTTGGTGTCTATATTGAAAATAATTTAAATAGCCCTTTGAAGGTTGATGGTTCACTTAATACTGTTGGTGTTCAGAAAGATGGTACTACGGCTTTACCTGATCAGGTTATTCCGTTGACTGCTTATATTGGTAGCACAACTCCGGGAGCTGTGGCCGATTTTGCTACAGTAACTCCTGGCTTAGTTGATGCAAATGCAGTAATGACTATTCGTGCGAGCGCACCATAATTCTGATTACCAGTATATATCTCAATTATATGGGAGGAGAGTCTCCTCCCATTCCGGGAGAGGTTATGTGTTATCAGTATTCTATTTTATTTGCTTTTTTATTCTCTGGCATTGTGCAGGCTGCTGAGGCTTTCGGTCCACGGGAAAATCGGTTGCTTTTTGATGAGAAGAAGGGAAACACCTTTTATCGGATTGACAATTCAGACAAAAAACTTCCCTGGCTTGTACAGGCATGGATTGAAGATGCCTCTGAAAATAAAACAACTGCACTGACATCCATACCAATGGTGTTTCGCGTAGAGCCTTCTTCCGTTTTTACCGTTAGGGTGGTTAAAACAGGAGTCTTGCCGGAAGATAGGGAAACTCTTTTTTGGGCTGTTTCCAATTCATTACCAGGAGTCGTTCCCACAAAACTGGATAATAAAGAGGGGAAAATCACTGCAAAACTCAGCCTAGCTTATCGCTTTAAGGTGCCGCTTATTTACCGGCCTACAGCGTTAAATAATTTCAGACAGGAACCGGAGAAACTGGAGTGGACATATAATGGTAATGAAGGATTAAAATTATATAACCCTACCCGTTACATAGTTCAGTTATATAACATAACGGTAAATGGTCATGAATTTAAGGGAGAAGGGGTTTCCTCTATTATTACTCCTATGTCAGGTAAAAATGTAAGTGCCACTGTGAAAAAAGGTACAAGAATAAAATATAGTGTAATAAATGACAATGGTGCGATAAAAGAATATGAGGGTATTGTTAATTAATACTCTAAAGAAAATCACTTTTTTTCTGTTGACATCCTGTTGTATGGTTGTTTTTGCAGCGGAGCCAGAACTTGGTGTTGCTATAGAACCCATGAGGTTAACAATTAAACAAGGGACGGTGATATATTTTACGGTTATTAACGATACAGAACGAGAGTATATTGTTATACCAAGAGTAGTAAGTGATTCAGAGATTGATGATAAAGATAATATATTTGTTTTTAGCCCACCTCTGAAGATTTTGAAAAAAAGGGAGACGTCTGTAATGGGAATTGTATATCTAAAAAGAATAGGGCAGGATAAAATGAAATGCTATTTATCTGTCTCATTTATTCCAAAAGTGACTAAGGATAAGATGAGAATATCTATTCCAGTAGTTCTTGTTCATCAAATACCGCTGACATTTGAATAAGCTTACTGATTAAAGATACTTGGTGCAAGTAGTCGGCTCTTTAAGCAATAAAATGTTTTATTGGGTGTCATGAATGCATAAATATCAAATACTAATGATTTCTTTTTTTGTGTTGTGCGCAGAAACTTTTGCCGAGGATTATTTTAATCCATCTCTTCTTGCGACAGACATTATTGGTGAAGGTAATATTGATCTTTCTGCATTTTCACGTCACGGCGGGGGTATGGAAGGGGAACGAGAAGTTGCTATCTATGTTAATAATAATTTTTATTCCCGTAGAAGTCTTGTTTTTAAAAATACTTCAGATAAAGGACTATTACCTGAATTTACTCCAGGATTTTTTGATAACTTGGTGTCGGGGGATATTTTGGTGTCCGAAAAAAATAAAATAATATCATCATCAGACTTCCTGAAAAAGGTCCCCTATAGTGATATAAACTTTGATCAAGGAATGTCTCGCGTCAATGTTAGTATTCCTCAGGCATATCTTGGTGATGGGGCAAAGCTGATCTCCTCGCCTGATACATGGGAATATGGCGTACCAGCATTTTTGCTGGATTATAATATTTCCGGAAACCGGAATGCTTCAGGAAATAATGATTCACGTAGTTTGTATATATCCTCCCAGATGGGAGTAAATCTCATGAAGTGGCACCTGCGTACATCCTCAAGTTATAGCAATTATAAGACAAATTCTGTATGGGGAGGTGCTCGTTCTGAGCGAAACAGCTTTTATAATACTTACGCAGAGAGGGATATCAGTTCGTTACGTGCAGTTTTACGACTTGGTGAAATTTCGACCAGAGGATTGATACTGGATTCTGTCCCTTTTCGAGGTGTAAAGCTGTCAAGTAGTGATGACATGCTGGATGCGCGTTTGCGTAATTACACACCCACAGTGCGAGGTATGGCGCGTAGTCAGGCTGTTGTTACAATAACTCAGAATGGTCGGCAGGTATACCAGACAAATGTACCAGCAGGACCGTTTGAATTGAATGATTTTTATCTTTCCGGTTATTCGGGGGACATGCAGGTAACTGTTCGTGAAGCTGATGGTAGTGAGCACAGTTTCTTGCAACCTTATTCGACCCTTCCGGAAATGAAGCGAGAAGGAATTTCCGGGTTTGAGATTTCGGTTGGTCGCTATGATAACAACGGTGCTGAACACTATTACGATGCTGAGTCATTTGTTTATGGTAACTGGTCTCGTGGTTTTGCTCGTGGAGTGACATTTTTTGGTGAAACTCTTCAGGCAGAAAAATACCAGAGTCTGGGGGTAGGGAGTACGTTGTCGCTGGGGAGATTAGGGGCTTCATCTGCAGATATATCCTTATCACGTGTGGATAAATACGGTGCCATCCGGGGCGGTCAGTCTTATGGTTTTAAATATTCCAAGAGCCAGATTGAAACGGGCACAACATTAACACTGGCAACATACCGATATTCCACTGAGCATTTTTATACTTTCCGTGATTTTGTTTCAAAAACGGATACTGCTCGTTATGTCTGGGAAAATAAACTGAAAAACAGAATGACATTGAGTCTCAGTCAGTCTCTGGGAGAATATGGTTATCTGTCAGCCAGTGCCAGTAAGCAGGATTACTGGACCAGCAGAGAAGTGAGTCGAAATTACGCGTTGACTCATAGTTTTAACTGGAATGATATTTATTTAAGTACAACATTGTCAATGGATGATCAACGAGGACGGGAGGCTGGAGATTTGTCCAATAAACAAGCAGGACTATATGTCACTGTTCCTTTAAATAAGTTTTTACTAGGAATTGATTCGACAGGTAGTTCACTAACTTGGAGTACTTCACATGCTGATCATAACGTACGCAATAGTGTGACACTGAACGGGAAAATGCCAGAAAGTGATGTACGTTATCGAGTGGGAGGTAGTTGGGGTAATGGTAACACTGAAGGCTCGCGTACGGTATCAGTGAGTTGGATCGGAGATTATGTCAGCACTTCTCTGGGATATGCGCGTACAGGGAAATATCGAACTCTGGATTACAATATGTCTGGCGCAGCGGTGATGTATCCATGGGGAATTGCTATGGGTAACAATAGTGTTACTGGTGATGGCGCTATTGTAGTAGAAACACCTGGAGCTAAAGGGGTAAGAACAAGCACTGGATACAGAACTTCATGGTTGGGAACGTCTTTAGTTAGTTCTCCTCGAAAATATACAGAAAATCGTATTGATTTATATCCTGATGGCCTTCCTGATGATACAGTCCTTGGTGAAACATCTAGAACCACAGTGCCAGTTAAAGGTGCAGTCGTTGTACTGGATTATACAGTTTTTCGTGGTAGGCAGGTAGTGTTCACACTGAGACAGAGTAATGGTAAGCCATTACCGTTTGGTACAGTAGTTACTCTTGATGGTGTATCTAGAGGAAAAGAAAATAGTGGTATTGTGGGTGAGGAGGGCCGAGTGTATATGGCGGGTATGCCGGAAAAAGGAACTCTCACTGCAACATGGGGGCAGGATAAAAGCTGTAGTGTACCATTTCGTATAAACCAGCATAAAACGGAGGCCGTTATCAGTGAGATCCATGGGGTATGCCGTGTATGATGTTACGAATCTTCATTACAATTTTATTGCTCCTAACTTCGTTAGTTACGAAAGCTGAAATATTGTATCCTTGGCCTAGCGATACTGAAGTTAGACTGAAAATAAGTGGCGAAAAAGGCCAGCGAAGAGGAACTCTACGAATTACTAATCCTGGTGATGTTCCTTGGCTGGTTCAGACATGGGCTGAAGATGAACATTATAGAAGATATAACGTTGTATATCCATCCGTATACAGATTGGAGCCATTCGGCGCTTATGCTCTGAATGTTTACCCAGACAGTAATGTGATCTCAAAAAAACTGAAATGGTTTTTGGTTACTTTCATACCTTCGACAGTGAAGGAAAATAAAAATCAACTATTTATGCCTGTGACTTATAGACTGAAAATAATTGATGAAGGGTAGTGTACGACAACCGAAAAAGTAACTGGTGAGCGTTTATAATATGTTGAAAAGAATATCGTGTATAATTTTTGTTTTTTTTTCAGGACTGATTTATGCTGCGGAAATTACAAATCAGATAGAGCTTTCGGTAAAGGTTAATATATCTAAGCCTATGTGTAAACTTAATTCTGGAACGCAAACAATAGACTTCGGCGATTTTGATGTACTGGATATTATTACGGAGAACAGAAAATTAAATGGTCATGCGACCTTTAAATTTACTGAGTGTAGTTCTGTCAAAAACATGAAGATAAAATTTAAACAGGCAGGACAAAATCCAGCGTTAGATATCGTAAACAATTATATCCCTAATAGTAAGGGAGATAGAATGGCAAAGGGGGTAGCGGTAAAGCTTCTGGATGATAAAAAGCAAGAAATTCAACTGAACAAGGAAATGAATGTTATTGTGGAGGAGAGTCTGACATTTAAAGATTTAACGTTAAATGCTCAGGTTATCTCTATTAATAAAGACGGAGAGGGAGTTTCACCTGGGCTACTTCAGACCGCAATAGGAATGGAGATATCCTATGAATGATGTATGCGGAAAAGTGGTGTGTAAAACATACGAAAGGTTACTTGTATGAATTATATTAATGAATATCCAATGTGGTTTTCTACCAAATTGAATGTAAAAACAATGCTTCAAAATTTTTTTATTTTTGCTTCTTTATTTTCTATACAAAAATGTGCAGAAGCGGTTGTGATTAGCCGAAACCATACAATTAACATCGATAAAACAATTGATGTAACAACAGTAACTAACGGTTGGTTGGAGTTGGGAAGGTTTACCTTACCAAAGGCTTCGGGTGATAATGAATCACATTATCGTTGTAGTACGGGAGCGGGATCTGGTTTCTGCGCTTATTCAGAGTTTCGAGTCAATGGAGGATTACAAAGTAATCCGGCAGCATACTGGACTGGACGACTTCGAATGGAGCCTGTGGATGTAGATACAGAAAATGGGAAAAAGCTAACATTTTCGGCATATTTTAAGGGGACTCCCATTGTTCGATGGGAAGAACATAACCATCAGGGGGGGAGAAGTATGTATCATAAATACTTCATTGGAGTTGGATCTGTTGGGACATCTGCAGGAGCTATAACCCAGTGGAGTTCGGGAGAAAAATCTCCATCCTTAGTATGTGGTTCTATTGCTGGATGTACTATAGGTACGCATACATATTTTGATAATACTATGTCTGGTTCATTAGTATTATCGGTTAAATTACCGGCAGATTTCCAAAAAGGCACTTATATTTTTTCTAATGTTCCTGTTCTTCATTTAGGTCATACATCTCGTAATGCTTCTGGTACTAATAAAGAAAGTATCGATACGGTAGTTTATATTAGCGGGAAAATTACAGTACCTGAAAGATGTTATATTGAGACAGGTTCTAATGCTGAAATAAAATTTAATGATGTAAACACAGGTATGAATAATGGAAAACTTGAAGAACGTAATTTTGAATTAAGGACTACATGTAAATATATTAATCTTAAACTTAAGCAATATGTTAAAGTAAGTGGGAGTAATGGTGATTCAGAATATGAGATTTTTTCTAAAACTAGCTCAAATGACAAAGCATTGGCTCTAGTAATGAATATTGTTCGTGGAGATAATGGGGAAAATTATTCAGCAGATTGCAATCCTTCTTCTGGACGGGTTAAGTTTGGTCATGAGTATCTCTTGAGAGAAATAAATGGTAATGGATTAAATATTTATAGTTATAACGATATAATAAAGCTTTCATTATGTAAATATGGTGTGCCAAAAGATTATGGTGAGAAAAATATACCTCTTACTATTATTTCAAGATGGAGCGATTTTTGAAATCCAAATTTAATACTTATAATTAACACTATCATAAAAATAGTAAGGCTCTGTTTATATTTGTATCGATTTTATGGGTGCCAAATTGTTGCGCCAGAGTGGCGTTGATGCGGGACTGCGGGCTGACAAGTCGACAGTCAGTTAAACATCACTACCGGGTAAACGAAGACAAAAGTCCACCATTGCCAAATTTACTGAACCGGCAATTTAACCCCGCCGCACCAAACCGTGTCTGGTGCGGCGACATCAGTTTTATTCGCTTGCAGGACAAATGGTGTTATCTCGCGCTCGTTGTTGATTTATATTCACGGCGTATTATCGGTTCAACCCTCTCATTGGAGAGCATGAAAAACCCTGGGGCAGTAGCTATGCTGCCATCGCGGATAACGTCCCTCTACTCTGAGAGTCTATCGTACAACCGGGATACCAACTGGCAAATTTGTCCTGTAGTTCGTTATTCAGGACTGCAGTTCTGGTCTGTAACAAATAATGCGCGCCCTTTCTACTCCACTGCATCTGCTGCTTTTTGGCCATTCGTCGGGTGATCACTTCGTTGATTGTTGACTCTACAAACGCTGTTGAAACCGGCTCACCATACCGGCGCATTTCTCCGTAGTTTGGGATCATCATCTGATTATTACGGATGTAGTTATACATCTCATCCAGCTGTTTTTGCAGGGTTTTCAGGTTTGCATAGTTGAGTTCAGGGTACATCACTGTACATAACGCAATCGTCAATACGATCCAGTGCAGTGGCAATATTACCGTGCCAGAGGGATCGTTTACTGCTTTCCAGAAGCGATAACACCTTACTGCCCGTCGCTGGATCTGATGCCTGCAGTCCCTTTGCATACAGCATTAACACCGTCAGCCTCATCGTAATATGAAACCAGTCAAGCACATGAATTGACTCAGGGTACATACCGAACTGCAGTTCCCTCAGATTATCCGCGCCGTCGGATAAATAGAATATCTGCTGGTTAGCTTGCATTCCCTGAGCAGAGAGATGTGCCATGAGCCGACGTTCCGGATGACAGTCGCTCTTCTGGGCAAAACCAAAGCGACGTGCGTCGGCCGGCGCTCCGATTGAAAATGATTTACCGGCAATAATTTCAAAATTACGTTTCTTGTCATCCCGATCGCGGACATAACCGCCATCAATACCCACCACCAGAGATTTTCCCGGTTTTGGCAGGTTTCCCCAGTCGCGGGGGCAACCTGAAATAAAGCCGGAATGTGATTCTGCCTCAGAATCAAGACGCTGTGCCACACGGCATAAATTATTCCTCACCGTTGAGGCATTCAGACTGTACCCTACCGGCAGGACATCTTTTAGTAAACGAATCGTCATTTCATACGAGATCAAAGAGGCCCAGCGGGTTTTTATATATTTCAGTGCAGGGTGAGTGTGATCTCCAGCCCAGTCACTGAGCAGACTGACTGTTTTTGTTGCACTTTCTTCACAGCGGCATCGATACACCCGAAGTCCTGATACAGGAATAACGCCAAACAACGTCCGGTATTAGATTTTTTGTTGGCCTTTGATTCTGCGCTTCGTAAGGCAGTGAGGACATTGGATATTGGATATTCTGGTGAATATATTCGTCTGCCTGTTGCTGAACCAGCGACTTCTGGACAGCTCCCAACAACTGCTTCGATTCTGAAACTGATAATCCGATATCATTCAGGGCATCTCCTGATTTCTGCAGACTCATCAGTTCTTCCGTTCGACTGGAGCCTGATTCATCGGTTATAACTATCTGAAATGTCAGTTTCATTATTGCCTCCGGCGGTGGTGAGATTATCTCCTGGTTACTGGTTTTTCATCAGGTTGCGAAGCTTATAATATGTTGAAACGCCGAGACCAGTATGGTCGCAGGCGATCCTGAGCCTGACTCCACGACTTCTGAGTTCATCAATTTCCTGAACTTTTTTGATATCTGCGCAGGGACGCCCTGTTTTTTCTCCCCGCGCTTTTTTCGCTGCAATACCGTCAGCCTGCCTTTCTTTCAGTAAAGCTCGTTCAAACTGACTGAATGCAGACATCATGTGCAACTGTAACTCCTGCATTGGATTGCTTATTCCAGCGTTGAACGTAAGCTGCTCCTTCAGAAAAATAAGGGTAACGCCCATCTCCCTAAGCCTGGTTGTTACAGCACACATATCCATCATATTCCGACAAAGGCGATCGATGGAATGGACAAGAAGCGTATCTCCCGGGCGCAGTTGCTCAAGGAGCTTCTGCAACTCCGGTCGGTTGGTATCCTTAGCACTGGCATGTTCAACATAAATTTTATCTGGCTGAAAACTCGCCTTTAACAATGCCTCTTCCTGACGTGCTGTATTCTGGTCGGCCGAGCTCACCCTGATGTAGGCATATTGCATGTGAAGTCTCCGGAATGTCTTTAAACATTATAGAGATTTAAAGAATAATCCATAAACACCGATTTATGGAGGTTTATAGACATTTTTCCGGGTACCTGAGGGACATATTGAAAACGTATACCTTTATAGATCCTGTCAGCGACGACGCCCCAGCCAAATTACCTCAGGCTCCAGCGTTGGAGAGGCAAGGTCGAGTTTGCTTAGCCGCCGGTTGATTTTGTTGCGGTTAAACCGGACAGCGTCCAGGTCGTCAGCAAAAGGGCGAATCTCACCAATCGTTGTTTCATCATCTGCATTAACGATAGCTTCAAGAAACGCCAGGGTTTTATCAAACTCATCTGTAACTGTGGCTCCGGGCATACCATAACCACTTATACAAAACGGCGTTTTCAGCTCGGTGTTTTCATAAATGGCTTCAACGCGAATATCATGAATCCAGTGCTCAAAGAAATTGTACTCATAAGTAAAGCGATCGCCGACATCAAACTCAAAATCATCAATCACGACCTGGAACGGGTTATCCGGAAAATTAATGCCCCCCTCGTAAGTGATACCGTAATCTTTACCGTAAATATGAAACTGGTGCAGATGGTCATCACCCCAGCCCTGAATGATCTGGATAATAAAATGAAGTGCAGCCAGGGATGTATCAGCTGCAATCCTCAGCCGACGCCAGACCATAGGACTGACACCACGAACAGCAATTTTAATGACGTAAACCTTCATAACTAACGGAGGTATCATATATGAAATTATGCTGGTTATTTTACCACTGCTGGTTCCTCATTCAGTGACTGCCCCAGGTTTTTTCATGCTCTCCCAAGACGGTTAAATTGAATGGTCAATAACAGGTAAATCAATCCGTTGAGATCAACTGTACTGAGTCGTTTGCTCCAAAACTGGCTAGGATGAGTAAAGCCAACCTAGCTACCGCAAATGAGATAGCCAGAAGAAATAAATTGGCTGCTTTATTTTTGTCTACTTAAAATTACCGCTTGACGGCGGTTACTATTTTATTGAGCTCCAAACTCCTGTATATTGTTATGGGTAATCTAAATGTTTTATCTCCGGTTTAAAATTAATACCTTCATCTTTAACAGGTAAATAATATTCGAAATATCTGCCCCCATGGGCATCTATACATATTATTTCCAAATCAAAAGAATTTTTTTTTTGCAATCCATAAAAAGGTAATGCATTGAGATAAATATTGTTTATATGATCAGAATAGCCAGCAGGCTTACCGGTATACCTAAACAGAGCATAAACACCTCCTTCGATTGAGTATTCGCAATCTGAGGTCTCACTTTTTTCCCATATTATTGAGTTTATGATGAACTCGTTTTTCCTCCTACTTCCTTGCATTGTGTTGTTTGATATAAATAAGGATGTTTGTTTCAGCAAAAGAGACTGTACTACATCCCATTTTATTTTTGAACTAGCTGGTGTATATGGGATTTTTTCTTTGTATTTTAAAGAAATTCCAGTAAATTTTCTCTGTGGTAGATAGTATAGTTCAGGGATCGGTAATGAAGATTTTATAAATCTATAGCCTGTTTGATATTTAAATGTCCATACCTTATATTTTCTGTACTGTAATGGTGTGTAGCCGGATTTTTTTTTAAACTCTCGAGAAAAAGTTTGTTGCGAATCATAGCAAAGCCTTCCAGATATTATGTCAATAGGAAGGTTTGTTAACCGTAAGTAGATGGCTGCTCGAGTTACTCTACGTTGCTGAATATACTTACCAATAGATAGTCCAATAATTTCTTTGAAAAGCAATTGTAGGTATCTTCTACTGTAGCCTGAATATTCAACCAGAGTATTTATATTAATTGAGGAAACCTCAATGTTTCTTTCAATGTATTTCAATATAGAGTCTATAGTTGTTTCTTTTGTCATCAACTCTCCCTTAGCATCACATTAGAATTCAAAAATGCGTAAATAATGCATTAATTTAGCTAAATGTGCAATCACAAAGTGCACATTTAGCTAACACCTGTTGTTTTTTTTCTTTAAAATAACTCTTGTCTTTATGTTAAAACTTTTTTACTAATTTAACAATGATTTGATTCTGTGGCGTGTTTTTTAGCAACTTTCTTGTAGGTAGGGCATATACTATTGAAAAATGCTAATTTCGCATAACGTTCACTAGAAAGTGAGAAGCGTAGGGGGCTCTGTCAAATAATTTATAAAGCTGAAAAAGGATAAAAGATAATATCACAAATTGTAATGAATAGGATGCTAAGGGATCACATCAAAACTAACACAAGAAATAATGACCATGATAGATATATTTACAGTTCTGACAGGCGCTTCTGTCAGATAAATAAGAATAGAATCTAAAATTATTTTCAAACTCAAGGAGTATGTATCTCTTGCTTACGCAACACAATGATTTTGAACATTGGCGCCCTGTTTTTATTACTTAATAAAATGAGAATGGTATTTCAGATGGGGGGGGTGACTTGCAGGAACAATTGCACTATGAATGACCAATGTATTAATATAGTCAGATGACTATCTATTTTTGCATTCAACTTAATATGTGGGTATTTATAAGGCTATTGTTTGTTTGTGTTTCAATTAAGAAAAATTTCACAAAACAGAGCTCTATTCATGCACCAGTCTATATTCTCAGTTTGTTTACATAAAAGTGATGCTTGTTTCCATAAAAGCACACTACAGAATGATTTTTACCCCTCGGGGTATGCGCCATAAACAGAAACAAAGATGATAAAAAATAGAAGCAAAAGATGAAGAAGGGGTGAAAGTTGAGCTATAAACATATCTCCTAGTTAACAAGGATTGAGTCAACCTTACGAAAACTGTCAGGCAGGAAACTAAAATCGTTTAATATTTATGGGGGGGGGATGGCTTTTAAATATACAGAAGAAAAAGAAATAATAAAAATAAATAACATTAGGATTCATAAGTACACTTTATTATATACATCTAATTGTATTATGGATATATATTCAGATGAAAAGAAGATTACATGTTTTAGCAACAAACTTGTGTTTCTTGAACGAGGAGTTAACATATCAATAAGAATGCAAAAACATAATTTATCAAATAAACCATATGTTGCATTCAGATTAAGTGGAGACATGCTTAGATATTTAAAAAGCACACTAATGATAATATATGGAATGTCAAATGTAGATGCTAATGGTTATAGAGATATATCAAAGAAGATAGCGATTCGTGACGTGGATAAAACATTATTGGATTTGCTTGAAAATGCAAGTAATCATAATGAACCATCCTTTATATCTACTCTAATATATCTTATTTCAAGAATCGAAAATAATGAAAAGATAATAGAGTCAATTTACATATCATCTGTGAGTTTTTTTTCTGATAAGGTCAGGGATGTTATCGAAAAAAACTTGTCAAGAAAATGGACTCTGGCTATAATTGCAGATATATTTAATGTGTCAGAAATAACTATAAGAAAAAGATTGGAATCTGAGTGCGCTAATTTTAACCAGATTTTAATGCAATCAAGAATGAGCAAGGCAGCATTATTGTTGCTTGAAAATTCATACCAGGTGTCTCAGATTTCTAATATGATTGGAATTTCTAGTGTGTCTTATTTTATTAGGGTTTTCAATAACCATTTTGGTGTTACACCTAAGCAGTTTTTTAATTATTTCAAAAGTGGGTAAGGTATTTTATATGTTTATATGGAATGCACCATGCTTTAGTAAACAGAGTTTTGGTGAGCTATTAACAACTATACTTGTAAACTTCTAGCTATTTATCAATGAGATGCTCTCTCTTTATGAGGGTATCTTTAATAAGAATCATCAAAAATAATATGAATATTGGAATTTATCACATTGTCCGCATCATATTTTCTAGGTGCTGATTTTTCCATTTTCAGACAAAAACGTATGTTATTTTCGTTCTCACATTCATCTCCATGTTCATTAACATCCTACTCTTTGTGTCCTGCCCTGAACCTATCGGTTGCCGGAAGTGCCTTTATACAAGAAGGGCATGACGGTTTGTAGTGGATCGGTAATTCAGGACACCTCGAAATCCTGTTAATGTTAAAACAGTGAAAATGAGGTGATGCATGATCAAAACTCGCCGGACTAAACGTATCTTTTCCCCGGAGTTCAGGCTTAAAGTTATCGAACAGGTGGTTAAATACCAGCGTGATGTCAGAGAAATCACGCTGGCACTCGAGCTCAACCCTGACCATTTGCGTAAATGGATACGGTTGTATAAGCAGGAACTTCAGGGTATTGAGCCTGCTGGTAATGCTATTACCCCTGAACAACGCGAAATTCAGCAGCTTAAAGCGCAGATAAAGCGCGTTGAGATGGAAAAAGAAATACTAAAGCAGGCTGCCGTACTGATGAGCGAAATCCCGGGAAGCTATCGGCTAATCACACGGCTGAAAGCAAAGTGACCAGTGCGGGTTCTTTGTCATTTATTCGGTATTCACCGTAGCGTTTATTACGTGCAGGTGAAGCGTCCTCTTCGCTGCACCAAAACAGGATGCTGAGCATACCTACGAATCACTGGTTCGCGCCTTCCGCTACTTCGGTGGTTGTGTGAAAACGGTGCTGGTTGATAACCAGAAGGCTGCGGTGCTGAAGAATAACAACGGGAAAGTCGTGTTCAACTCCGGATTCCTGTTGCTGGCCGACCACTATAACTTCCTGCCACGGGCAGGCCGTCCACGCAGGGCCAGAACAAAAGGTAAGGTTGAGCGGATGGTGAAATACCTCAAGGAGAACTTCTTCGTTCGGTACCGCAGGTTCGACAGCTTCACTCATGTTAATCAACAACTGGAGCAACGGATAGCCGATGTGGCTGACAAACGGGAACTTCGCCAGTTCAAAGAAACGCCGGAACAGCGCTTCGCGCTGGAGCAGGAACATCTGCAGCCGTTACCGGATACGGACTTCGATACCAGTTACTTCGACATCCGCCATGTGTCCTGGGACAGCTATATCGAGGTTGGTGGTAATCGTTACAGCGTTCCCGAAGCGCTGTGTGGTCAGCCGGTATCGATACGAATATCGCTGGATGACGAGTTGCGAATCTACAGTAATGAGAAACTGGTGGCCTCACATCGCCTCTGTTCGGCATCGTCTGGCTGGCAGACAGTGCCGGAGTATCACGCCACGCTCTGGCAGCAGGTTAGTCAGGTGGAACATCGGCCACTGAGTGCCTATGAGGAGCTGTTGTGATGCATGAGCTGGAAGTCCTGCTGAGTCGCCTGAAAATGGAGCATCTGAGTTATCACGTTGAAAGCCTGCTGGAACAGGCAGCTAAAAAAGAGCTGAACTACCGGGAGTTCCTGTGCATGGTGCTACAGCAGGAATGGAACGGCAGGCATCAGCGCGGTATGGAGTCCAGGCTGAAGCAGGCTCGTCTGCCGTGGGTCAAAACGCTGGAGCAGTTCGACTTTACCTTCCTGCCGGGCATCGACCGTAAGGTTGTTCGGGAACTGGCTGGTCTGGCGTTCGTGGAGCGCAGCGAAAACGTGATCCTGCTGGGACCTCCTGGTGTAGGAAAAACTCATCTGGCCATAGCTCTTGGCGTGAAAGCGGTGGATGCGGGACATCGGGTACTGTTTATGCCACTGGACAGACTGATCGCGACACTGATGAAAGCGAAACAGGAAAACCGACTGGAGCGTCAGCTACAGCGTAAGCGGCTCGCCAGAACCGTATTGATATTTACTGAGAGCTCAGATCAACTTTCCATGGCAACAGATCGCGTACCCGGTTTGCCGGCCAGTCCTGGATATGCTCAATGACGTAACGCAGCCATTTTTCTGGCCCCACATTGTTCAGACGGCATGTGCCGATCAGCGAGTACAACACCGCCGCATGTTCGCCACCGCTGTCGGAACCTGCGAACAGCCAGTTTTTCCGGCCTACGGCCACACACCGTAAGGCGTTCTCTGCGATGTTGTTGTGTAAGCGTAAACCGACCGCCGTATGTAGCCATTAGACAAGAATTGGTAACTTAGACGCCCATCTGACACAGACGGACATCTAAGTATGAAATTACAGGACTGGCGAAAAGAACCTCGTAAAAAGTATTCGAATGAATTCTAACTTCGTATGGTTGAACTGGCATCACAACCCGGTGCTTGTGTGGCCCAGATTTCTCGAGAAAATGGCGTCAATGATAATGTTATTTTCAAATGGCTCAGACTCTGGCAAAACGAAGGGCGTATATCCCGGCGTCTTCCGGTAACAACCTCTTCTGACACTGGCGTTGAATTATTACCTGTGGAGATAACGTCTGATGAGTCGAAAGATCCGATGGCTGCTCTTACTCCGTCTTTATCCACCCAGACTACTGTCAGTGCCGGCTCCTGCAAGGTGGAGTTCCGTCACGGCAACATGACGCTGGAAAATCCTTCACCAGAGCTGCTCACGGTGTTGATCCGTGAACTGACCGGGAGGGGAAGATGATCTCACTCCCGTCAGGCACCCGCATCTGGCTCATTGCCGGCGTTACCGATATGCGTAAATCCTTCAACGGTCTGGGAGAGCAGATACAGCATGTGCTGGATGAGAACCCCTTCTCCGGTCACCTGTTTAGTTTTTTTCTGAGTTTTAACTGCATTTGTCTTTTATTGTTCTTGTTTGTTCCCTGGCGTGCTATTTGAGTCGGTTTTTGTTTTTATTTTTCTTTATTTTTCCGTCCGTGATCGACATCAGGTCTTTACTGATGCGTGTTTTTAGGTGATAATCTTTTTTGATACCATATTTTTCTAAAAAATATCTATTTTATTCTGTGAGGTTCTGGATGCGTATCTTTGTAGATGACGGTTCTACCAACATCAAACTGGCCTGGGTTGAAGACGGTGCAGTGAAAACGTTAATTAGTCCGAATAGTTTTAAGCCGGAATGGTCTATGACGCTGCAGGGACTGACTGATGCCACTATACCCGCTTCCGCAAACTATGAGATTGATGGAGAGAAATACAGCTTTGATCAATTGAGTCCGGATGCAGTGCGCACCACAGAAACGCGTTATCAGTACAGCGACGTTAATGTGGTTGCTATTCATCATGCGTTGATTCAGTCAGGTATTGCTCCGCAACCTGTTGATATTGTTGTGACTTTACCTTTAGGTGAGTATCTGGATGAGAACGATCAGCCAAATCTGGCTAATATCGAACGTAAGAAAAATAATGTCAGACGAGCTGTAACAGTTCAGGGGCGTGAAAACTTTACCATTCGTAAAGTCAGTGTCTTGCCTGAGTCCGTGCCTGCCGGTTTTGACGTGCTGAAAGATCTGAATGATCTGGAGTCGCTGTTGATCGTTGATATCGGTGGAACGACCCTTGATATTGCACATGTCCGCAGCAAAATGTCAGGTTTCACAAAAACTTATTGTGACCCCAAGACAGGCGTTTCCATCATTACTGAAGCAGTTAAGCATGCGATGGATGTGAATGTGAGTACACGAACCAGTTCTTATTTTGCAGATCGTCTAATCCAGGGCCGGGATGACAATGAATTCCTGACTCGTTATATCCCGAATGCAGAACAGCGTGAGCAGATCCTGACAGTATTACGTGACCGGGAAAAAAAACTGCAGCATCGTGTGGCGGATTCAGTAGGACGCTTTGCTGGTTTTACTCATGTTATGGTTGTTGGCGGTGGTGCCAGCCTTGTGGCTGGGGTAGTAAAAAAAGCGACAGGAGTGGGTGATAACCGTTTCTTTGTCAGTGACAATCCTCAGTTCGATCTGGTGTTGGGAATGATGGCAATGAAGGGATGAGTATGGCTAATAATCGTAAGTGCTCTTTTTATATTTATCCGGAACGAAATGCAGCTGATCGGGTGGCTGACAGGTTTCTTGAAAAATTGCCTCAGAAAGAACGTGGTCGGGCAATGCGGGCCATGATGTTGTGTGGTGCTGCATTGATGAAACAGGATGAACGATTGCCGTTCCTGATAGCTGAATTCCTGACAGACAGCACGTCTATGCAGGATATTCAACGAATTATCAGTAGTACGCTACCACAACAGGAAAATGGTGAAGTTGTTCGTTTGCTGGAGGCATTTCTGCAGTCTGTCGGTAATAATGCAAAAACGATCCTGCCTGCGGTTGATTCTGCTACGCAAGAAATATCTGCTCCAGTCGATCAGAATCTCCTGGAAACAAGAAACAACATTAAGAACTTGTTTCCGGATGATGAATAATAACTGAACTCTGTTAAAGGACGCTGTTGCGTCCTTTTTTCTTTTCCGACAAAGGATGTCGCCGGGCTCCTCTTTTTACTGCGCCAGCTGACGCGGCGCGGCAGGAACGCTGCCTGTGGTCAGTGTCCCGCGTCCGGTCGGGCACGGGACGGGCGCTTTTACCGCTCCCGGCTGGCGTCGGTGTACGCCAGCCAGTCGCCCTTTTCTGATGAACGCCCTTCAAGCCGCTTTCGCGGCATAACCTTGCCGTCAAACAGACGACGGCTGCGGTATTCCACGGTCGGCATGACCCGTTACCGGACGCGGTGAATAGCCCACAGGCAGCGGGGAACGGGCACCACAGGGATGCCCTCCCGGTGCCCTCTGTAAGAGAAGGAGTTTTGTATGTCCCGTTTTGTCCTCGGTATCCGGGGGAAGGTTTCCGGGAAATGACAAAGGCACAGTGGGCCGCCCTGCCCCGGGACTGTAAGGCCGTGCGCAGTGTGGCAGAGACAGAAGACCTCGGGGCATACCGCTACCGCCGCACAATGGACAATAATTTCCGCCTGGTGAATGTGTATATTACCGACATGAAAATCACGGAAATCCCACAGAAATAAGGTATATCCCCCCGGGAAATCCCCGGGGATGACGGAGATAATGACATGCACAGTCAGTTAAGAGAACGTATCCGGCTGCTGCGCGCAAGGCTGGATAACGCCGCGCCGGTTGCTGAAATCCGGGCTGAATCTCAGCTTTTTGTGACTCCTGCCCCGGTCTGTGATCGCCTGGTGACGCTGGCGGAAATCAGCAATCGTGATCACATTCTGGAACCCTCTGCCGGCACCGGGGCCATACTGCGGGCGATTCGGGATACCGCGCCGGAGGCCATGTGTGATGCGGTGGAGAGCAACAGCGGGCTGGTCCGGTATCTGCGGGAAAATTTTAACGGTGTCAGGGTACAGTGTGGCGACTTCATGGAATGGCAGCCGGTGCAGTATTACAGCCGGATTATCATGAATCCGCCGTTCAGCCACGGGCAGGATATCCGGCATATCCTGCGGGCCTTTTCCCTGCTGCGTCCGGGTGGCGTTCTGGTCGCCGTCTGTCTCAACGGGCCGCGCCAGCAGGAGAAGCTGTTACCGTTTTCTGACATCCGCGAGGAGCTGCCGCGCGGCACGTTTGCTTATACCCATGTTCCGACGATGATTATTCGTCTGCGCGCCTGATGACACAGGGCAGGCGGGAGGATAAATGCCCGTCTGCCCGTGCAGGAAAAAGACCGCGCGCCGGTGGCGCTGAAAGGGGCCGCGCTCACGCGCAGCCCCTTTCATTGCGCGGACGTTCTGATGGGGGCTTCTGTCTTTTCAGACCTGTCATTTGTCTGTTACTGATGATGTGGTTGTTCCTGCTACTGCTACTGCTACTGCTACTGTTCTTCTTTTTTCTGCTGCTCTGATTACTGTCTGTTTTGTTGTTCTCCTGCTTATGCCTTTTCCGGGCGTCCCCCTGACGGGGCGGGCTGTCGTGAACGGAGCCAGCGAAGCTGTCTCCGCCCTGACGCGAAACCCCGGGCTTGCAGCGACCGTTCCGGTCGCGCCGCCTCTGTCGCGCCGTGGCCTGCGCTCCCTGCATCCCGGCAAAAGGCCGCCGGGATGTAAGGCGCAACGCCGTTTCGCAAACCGC
>ENA-OWON01000128-OWON01000128.1-gut-metagenome-genome-assembly--contig:-NODE-128-length-48382-cov-8.159259_pt1 | contig 48382 bp, 48 predicted proteins | sample MGYA00248257_ERZ651798 | MGnify/ENA primary metagenome ERZ651798 (study PRJEB26908, sample SAMEA4031708) | gut metagenome | biome: gut; feature: normal infant; material: stool | place: China | collected 2015... | reverse complement strand
AGAAACAATATGAGAGATGTGATAGCAAGGATGCAATAAGTTAGATCTGCCCATGGATAGTTCATGAAACAACCCTGGGCAGTATCCAAATCCTCTTTACTTTTAGAAAAAAGTATGTTAAAGTAATGCTTGTGTTCTTGGAATAATCTAAGAATAAGAATTTGCGTTTGTAGCTCAGGGGATAGAGCGCTGCCCTCCGGAGGCAGGAGCGGCGGTTCGAATCCGCCCAGACGCGAGTAAAAAGATGCCGTATAATTTTACGGCATCTTTTCTTTTTTTGCTTTAAATTTCTCGAATCAAATCAAGCAGATTCGGATTAAAAGTATTGTTTCTTAACATTTCAATTTCGTATTTGTATGGCGGATAAGATTTTTTCGCATTTTCTAAATCTGGAACATATGGAGTTTCTAAGATTTTAGGGATATTTTCAAAATCTTTATGATGCACAATATAATTCAGCGCATCAAAACCAATCTCTCCAAAACCAATATTAGCGTGACGATCCTTTGCAGCTCCAGGTATATTTTTGCTGTCGTTGATGTGAAAAACAGCAATCTGTTCCTTTCCCAATATTTGATCGAATTTATCGATGACATCATCAAAGTGATGGATAATATCATAACCGGCATCGCTAATATGGCAGGTATCAAAACAAACGCGAAGTTTTTCATTACATATAACACCGTCATAGATACGAGCAAGTTCTTCGAAAGAACGTCCTATCTCAGAGCCTTTTCCGGCCATTGTTTCCAGTGCAATATAGCAGTCAGTGTCGTGTGTGAGTACTTCATTTAAGCCTTTTATAATCTGGGCAGTTCCGATATCAACACCTTCACCAACATGAGAACCGGGATGCAGAATCAAGGTGTGACTTCGGCAGGCAATGGTGCGTTCAATTTCTTTCGCAAGAAATTCTGTTGCAAGTTCAAAAGTTTCTGGCTTGACGGCATTCCCCAGATTGATAATATAAGGTGCATGAACAATGATTTCTTCTATATTGTGGGACGCCATGTACTCCCATGCTGCGTCAATATTTAACTCACTTATATCTTTTCTGCGAGTGTTTTGTGGGGCTCCTGTATAGAACATAAATGTATTGGCGCCGTAGGAAACAGCTTCTTTTGCTGAGCCAAGCAACATTTCTTTTCCTTTCATTCCTACGTGTGATCCGATTTTTAGCATAATTTCCTCCAAAATGATTTGATAAATTTCTTGATAGAACTCATTATAAATGATAGAATAGCTAAATGGAAGTAGTATAAAATGGAACGGAGTGAAAATATAGTGAATACCTTATCTGAATTAATTACAAAAGAAATGGAACAGGCATTTACAGCAGCGGGATATGATGCGAAGTTTGCAAAAGTAACAGTATCAAATCGTCCGGATCTGTGTGAGTATCAGTGCAACGGAGCAATGGCAGCTGCTAAGACATATAAGAAAGCACCAATTATGATTGCGAATGATATCGTTGCAAATTTACAGGACAGTGAATGTTTTGCTCAGGTAGATTCAGTGAATCCTGGATTCATCAACCTGAAATTAAAATCATCTTTCGTGACAGCATTTTTAAATGAGATGGCAGGAGATGACACACTTGGTGTGGAAAAAGAAGCTAATCCGAAGACAATCTTAATTGATTACGGCGGACCAAACGTAGCAAAACCATTGCACGTAGGACATTTGCGTTCAGCAATCATCGGAGAGAGTGTAAAACGTATTATGCGTTTTAAAGGAAATGATGTAACAGGCGATATTCATCTTGGAGATTGGGGATACCAGATGGGTCTGATCATTACAGAGTTGGAGAAACGTCAGCCGGATCTTCCATATTTCGATGAAAACTTTGAGGGAGAATATCCAAAAGAGGCACCATTTACCATCGGAGAGCTGGAGGAAATTTATCCAACTGCAAGCGGTTATGCAAAAGAACACGAAGAGTATCGTGAGAAGGCATTACAGGCTACTTATCTGCTTCAGAACGGACACAAAGGATATCGTGCGATCTGGAAGCATATCATGAACGTATCAGTTACAGATTTGAAAAAGAATTATAAGAATCTGAATGTTGAATTTGACCTTTGGAAAGGTGAGGCAGACGCACAGAAATATATTCCGGGTATGGTAGAGATGCTCAAAGAAAAAGGGTTTGCACATGTAGATGAAGGTGCATTGGTCGTTGATGTTCAGGAAGAAGGAGATAAAAAAGAAATTCCACCATGTATGATCTTAAAATCAGACGGAGCAGCTCTTTATGATACAACAGATCTCGCAACATTGGTAGAGCGTGAAGAATTATACAAACCGGATGAAGTGATTTATGTCGTAGATAAGCGTCAGGAATTACATTTTGTCCAGGTATTCCGTTGTGCTAAAAAATGTGGTATTGTGCGTCCGGAAACGGGGCTGAAATTCCTTGGATTCGGTACAATGAATGGAAAAGACGGAAAACCATTTAAGACAAGAGAAGGCGGAGTTATGCGTCTGGAGAATCTGATCCGTGAGATTGATGAAGAGATGTATAAGAAGATTATGGATAATCGTACTGTTGAGGAAGAAGAGGCAAGAAATACAGCAAAAACAGTAGGACTTGCTGCAATCAAGTATGGCGATCTCTCAAATCAGGCCTCTAAAGACTATGTGTTTGATGTGGATAGATTTACTTCATTTGAGGGAAATACTGGTCCGTACATTTTGTATACGATTGTACGTATTAAATCAATTCTTGGTAAATATCAGCAGGATGGCGGTATCATTGAGGATTTGAAACTTCAGGAAGCAACAAATGAGTCTGAAAAAGCTTTGATGCTTGAGATTGCAAAATTCAATGAAATGATTAACAATGTTTATGCAGAAATCGCACCACATAAAATTTGTGCATATATTTATGATGTGGCAAACGCATTTAATAAATTTTATCATGAGACAAAGATTTTGGCAGAAGAAGATGCTCAGAAGAAAGCCGGCTATATCGCATTGTTAAAGCTTACAAAAGATGTGCTGGAGACATGTATTGATTTATTAGGCTTTGAAGCACCGGAAAGAATGTAAACAATAAGAAGAAAATGTTTGTATAAACGAATTCTATAAACAACAAATAACAGCCTTTTCCTATATATGGGAAGGGCTGTTGTGAAATGGAGAAAAGAATGACGGAAAAATTATTTTACAAAGACAGTCATATGCAGATGTTTCAGGCAATTGTACAAGAGTGTTGCAAGGATGGAGAAAATTATAAAATCCGTTTGGATCGCACGGCATTTTTCCCGGAAGGCGGAGGACAATATGCTGACCATGGAACTTTGAATGAATATGAAGTGCATGATGTTCAGGAAAAGCAAGGCGATGTGTGGCATTATACTTCGCATCCGTTTGAAGCGGGAGATGTTGTGGAAGGAAAAATTGACTGGCAGGAACGTTTTGAAAAGATGCAGCAACATACAGGAGAACATATTATATCCGGGCTTGTGCATGCAAGATTTGGATATAACAATGTAGGATTTCATTTGGGAGATGATTCCTGTACGATGGATTTTGATGGGGAAATTTCAAAAGAGGAACTGGCGGAAATTGAGTGGAAAGCGAATGAAGCAGTTGTAAAAAATCTGGAAGTACAGGTTACATATCCATCAAAAGAAGAATTAGAAAATATTGCTTATCGAAGTAAAATTGAAATTGAAGGTCAGATTAGGATTGTGACGATACCAGGATATGATGTATGTGCATGTTGTGCACCACATGTAAAAACAACAGGAGAGATCGGACAGATTAAACTGACAAATGCACAGCGTTATAAAGGCGGCGTGAGAATTACGATGCTCTGTGGTTTTCGGGCACTTTGCGATTATAGAAAAAAATTATCAGCAACAAGGCAGATATCTGCAAGTCTCTGTGCAAAAGAGAATGAAACGGCCGAGGCAGTGGAACGTTTAAAAGAAGAAAATAACGCATTAAAACAAGAGTTGGACAGACAGAAAAAAATGTTGTTGGAGTACAAAGTGAAAGAAGTAGATCCGACTCAGAAGATAGTCTGTTTATTCGAAGAAGGTCTGGATGGGGAAGGACCACGATTTTTAATGAATCAGGTATTAGAAAAACAACATGATATTTGTGCTGTGTTTAACAGACAGCCGGAAACATCAGAAGAAGGAATGTTGTCATATCGATATGTGATTGGAAGCAAAACATTGGATATGAGATTATTGGTAAAAGAACTGAATTCGCAGTTTCGAGGAAGAGGCGGCGGAAAACCAGAGATGGTGCAAGGTTCACTATTTGGAGATGAAGAGAGTTTGAGAGGGTGGATACAAGAGAAAGGAGAGGCTTTGAGAAATGAATAATAAGCCGATAAAAAATCCGTTTTGGTACGTATTTGGTCCACTGCTTGTTTACTGGATTGTAGGAATCTGTGTTAGTATCGGGACAGCGTGTGTACTGGTAATAGGAAATGTAGATGAATTTGCGAAGGTGATAAGTGGAATTGATACAGGGAGTGCAGATGCTATGACAATGGCAATGCAACAGTGTTCATTACTTGCCATGAAGTTAGAATTAAAATATGCACTTGAGATACAGTGTGTAAAAGCAATCTGTTCCATTTTTGCCTGCTCTGTTTTCTATTTTAAAGATCGTAAGCGAGAAAAAGAAGAAAATGCACAGATGCCAGAGAAAGCAACCTGGTCTAAATATATATTTTTGTTAGTGTTTGCAGTTGCATATAATATTGGCGTGAGTTGTTTATCTTATATGGTGCAATTAGTGTCAGGAAATAGTAGTTTTCAAAATACGTCGGCAATATTTTATAATTCGAAATTTTGGCTTCAGATTGTCGGATTGAGTATTCTGGTGCCAGTTATGGAGGAATTGTTATTCCGTGGGATTATTTATAAAAGAATGCGGACAAAAACCCCATTTTTGAGGGCAGCAATGTTTTCCGCCATTTTGTTCTCGTTTATGCACAGCAATGCAATACAGATGGTAAATGCACTTGTGTTGGGATTGGTTTTAGCGTATGTTTATGATAAATATGGTTCATTTAAAGCACCGGTGTTTACACATATGATTGCCAATTTGACAGCAGTAATAGGAACGAACACGGGAATCTTTAATGGTTTTGCAAAAAGCCCGGAGATACTTGGCGTTACCGTTGTTATATGTACATTTGTGGCAGCAGTGATGTTCACAATGATCCAGAGAATGGATACAGGTCTTAAACCGGAACAACCGTCTGATAAATCAGACGATTCCCAGAAACCGAATCTGGATATGTTCCGTTAATATAGTGTGAATTAATTGAATATAGAAAATGTTAGCACTCGTTTGAATTGAGTGCTAAAAAGTTGTTGACTTTTGGTCATTCTCGTATTAGAATACTCTTTAGATGGTAAAAATGATACTGCTTACAGAAGAATTGCAGATGGTATCATCCAATTAACTTCAGATTAACAGTAAAATGATTTATAAAAGAGGAGTGTTTACTATGACAATGAAGAAAGGTAGTTTATCAATTGACAGCGAAAATATTTTCCCGATTATAAAGAAATGGGTATATTCAGATCACGATATCTTTGTGCGTGAGCTTGTGTCGAACGGATGCGATGCAATCACAAAATTGAAAAAGCTTGATATGATGGGAGAATATGAACTTCCAGATAATTATAAAGCAAAAATTCAAGTGATTGTAAATCCAGAAGAGAAAACATTAAAATTTATTGACAATGGTCTTGGTATGACAGCTGAGGAAGTTGAAAAATATATTACACAGATTGCATTTTCCGGTGCTACACAATTCCTTGAAAAATATAAGGATAAAACAACAGAAGATGAGATGATCGGACATTTTGGTTTGGGATTCTATTCAGCATTCATGGTTGCAGATGAGGTACATATCGATACACTTTCTTATCAGAATGATGCAACTGCCGTACACTGGGTAAGCGAAGGCGGTACAGAGTACGAGATGCAGGATGGAAATAAACAGGAAGTCGGAACAGAGATCACACTGTTTTTGAATGAAGATTGTCTTGAATTTGCAAATGAATATCGCGTAAGAGAAGTGTTGGAGAAATACTGTTCATTTATGCCGGTAGAAATTTTCTTAAGCAAAGCGAATGCAGAACCGGAGTACGAGACAATCGATGAGGCGGATGTTCTGGACACAGATGAAGTAGTTGAGCATATCACAGAAGAGCCGAAAGAAGGGGAAGAGGGCGAAGCAAAACAGAAAGCAAAAATTGTAAAACGTCCTGTTTCAATCAGTGATATTCACCCATTGTGGACAAAGAATCCAAGCGAATGTACAAAAGAAGATTACATTGATTTCTATAGAAAAGTATTTATGGATTACAAAGAACCATTATTCTGGATTCATTTGAATATGGATTATCCATTTAACTTAAAAGGAATTTTGTATTTCCCTAAGATTAATACAGAGTATGACTCAATTGAAGGAAAGATCAAATTGTATAACAATCAGGTCTTTATCGCAGACAATATTAAAGAAGTGATTCCTGAATTCTTAATGGTATTGAAGGGTGTGATTGATTGTCCTGATTTACCATTGAACGTATCGCGTAGTGCACTGCAGAATGACGGATTTGTAAATAAAGTCGCAGATTACATTTCTAAGAAGGTTGCAGATAAGCTGAACGGAATGTTCAAGACTGACAGAGAAAATTATGAGAAATACTGGGATGATATCAGCCCATTCATCAAGTTTGGATGCTTAAAAGATGAAAAATTCGGTAGTAAAGTAAAAGATTCCATTCTTTACAAAGACTTGGAACACAAATATCTGACTTTGGAAGATTGCATTAAGGCAAATAAAAAAGAAGATGCTGAAACTGAAGAGACAAAGACTGAGACAACAGAAGGAACTGACGCAGCAGAGAATTCTGAACAGGCTGAAAAAGAAAAAACTACTGTTTATTATGTAACAGACGAACAACAGCAGAGCCAGTATATCAACATGTTTAAAGAACAGGGACAGGATGCGATTCTGCTGACACATAATATTGATTCTGCATTCATTACTTATCTGGAGCAGAAACATGAAGATGTGAAATTTATGAGAATTGATGCCGATGTACATGAGTCTTTGAAAGATGAAGTATCTGAAGATGAGAAAGAAGAATTCCAGAAGACATCGGACAGTATCGTAGAGATTTTCCGTAAAGAGCTTGGAAATGATAAGCTGGATGTTAAAGTAGAAAAACTCAAAGATGATAATGTGGCATCGATGGCTGTACTGTCAGAAGAATCCAGACGTATGGCAGAGATGATGAAGATGTATGGAATGAGTGGCATGGATCCAAGTATGTTTGGAACACAGGCAACACTGATTTTAAATGCAAATCATCCATTGGTTAAATTTGTTGTAGAGCATAAGAGAAGCAAAAATGTATCAATTATTTGTAAACAGCTCTATGACCTGGCAATGCTGGCTCATAAGCCATTAAATCCGGAAGAGATGACAGCATTTGTACAGAGAAGCAATGAGATTATGATGCTTTTGACAAAATAAAATGAAGTGACAGGGACATCCTGTATATAGAAGAGAGCAATTTCTGTTAAGAATATTCTTGGTGGAGGTTGCTCTCTTTTTATATATCAGATGTGAGATGACTCCCACCTCTGTAGGTGGCGAGTAACAAATCAGTATCAGTGGTGGGAGTCAATCCCCCATCTGATATAGCCTCCGGCAGGATTGCAGAGATGCGCAGAAGAAGTATGTCATGCATTGCATGACGCGCATCTCGCAGCAAGAATGCAGAGGCATTCTTGAATAGGAAGAGTTTTCTTATTAACAAACCTAGTTGACAAACAATATTATATGGTATATAATATTGGAAAAGAAATAATATTACAAATAGAATAATATGATACATAAATGAGGTGATGGAATGGTATTTAACACAGGTGCTGCCTTATTGGACGCGATTGTTCTTGCTGTTGTGTCAAGAGAAACTGAGGGTACTTATGGTTATAAGATTACACAGGATGTACGTAAAGCAATTGATGTATCGGAATCTACTTTATATCCGGTGCTCAGGAGACTGCAGAAAGATGAATGTCTGGAAGTATACGATAGGAGTTATGACGGAAGAAACCGACGTTATTATAAAGTAACGGAAAAAGGGATGGCACAGCTTAATTTATATAAAATTGAATGGAAGAACTATTCTAGCAAGATACAGGATATATTTGAAGGGGGTGTGGGAGTATGAACCGCAAACAATTTATGGAAGAATTAAGCCAACTGCTCATAGGAATATCAGAAGAAGAAAGAGTAGAAGCACTGCAATATTATGAAGATTATTTTGATGATGCAGGAGCTGAGAATGAGCAGCAGGTAATAGATGAACTAGGTACTCCGCAGAAGGTTGCCTCAACTATATGTCTGAATCTGGAACCAGGAAGTGAACAGAATGGTGAATTTACAGAATCTGGATTTCAGGATGAACGATTTGAGGAAAAAGCAACACCTGCCGCAAGAAGCCCACGGACAAAAGAAGGGGATACCTATTCATATAATGAAGCTTTTGGAGAGCAGGATTATCATAGTTCTTATAATAACATGGGACAAGGGCAGAAACCATGGACGAGCAAGACGTTAAAAATCATCTTGATCATTGCAATTGTTCTGGTTGGTGCACCGGTTGTAATTCCGGTTGGAATAGGAATTGTAGCTGCTGTATTGGGACTTGTGATAGCGGCATTTGCAGTCTTTGCAGGTCTGGTGGCCGCATCAGTGGGGATTGGAATAGCCGGAATCGCAGTAGCTGTACTTGGAATCGTGGCAGCAGTTGGATTCCCATCGGCGATGATAATGGTTGGTGTCGGATTGATTATGTTGGCACTTGGTCTGGTGGCAACGGTTGCAACTGTAAGATTGTGTATGGTTATGTATCCAGCAATATTTCGAATTTTTGTTAATATTTGCAGATGGCCATTTTATCGAGGAAAGGCGGTGGGTAATGTATGAAAAAGCAATGGAAGATATTCTGGGCAATTTGTGGCAGCCTTGCCGCAATCGGAGTGATTTGTTGTATTGTCGGTGTGATATTAGGCGGTTCATTTTTCAGAAGTATTGTAAAAGATAGGGATTTTGACTATATAACCTTTGAAGCGGAAAATGACTTGGAAATAAAAGGAGAAGAACAGCAGACATTTTATGGAATAAAAGAGCTGGATGTAGATGTATCGCAGGTGAATGTACAGCTCGAAGAGTATGATGGCAGATATTTGACAGTAGAAACGGTTGATATTCCGGACAATGTTTTGAATAAAATCTCTTATACAGCAGACGAGTCTTCATTAGAGATAGAATTGGAAGATTCAAAAAGAATTAAGAAATTATTGTCAGATAATACAAAGGCAACGATAAGAATCAAAGTTCCATCTCGTTCATTACAAGAAGCAGATATTTCGGTGGGAGCCGGAAGCTTATATATCAGTCAGATACAAGTTGAAGAATTACAAGTAGAAGTGGGGGCCGGTCAGGCAAAGATAGAACAATTTGTCTCAAATAGTGCAGAATTTTATTGTGGAGCAGGAGAAATGCAGATTGCAGGCGAAGCAGAATCAACAGAAGTTGAATGTGGAGTCGGAAGTATCATTTATCAGGCAAAAGGAAGAGAGGACGAATATAACTACCAAGTGGAAAGCTCTCTGGGAGAAGTTACTGTAGGAGGCAGGTCATGTGGTGGAATTGGTTCAGGTACAGAGATTTCTCGTGATGGAGCAAAAAAAGAATTATATATAGAATGTGGAATCGGTCAGGTTCAGGTGGAATTTCAAAAGTAGCAAGTGATTTATACAAATATAATATGAAGAGGAGAACATATCATGAAAAAATTATATCGATCAAAAGAAAGCAGAATGTTATGTGGTGTATGTGGAGGTGTAGGAGAATACTTTAATATCGATCCAACATTGGTTCGATTAGGAATGGTGCTTCTGGCTGCATGCAGTTTCGGAACAGGTGTATTAGCGTATTTTATTGCAGCTGTGATCATTCCAGATGAGCCGTCTGCTTTCTAGAAAGAATATAGAATCATGAGAAAAGGCATTCATGTAGAATGTCTTTTTGCATTTATGGGTATACTCTGAAAAAAAGAAAGGGGTATCCATGATGAAAAAAGAAACGATAGATTTAAAATGCTTAGAAGAAGATGAAAAACTGAAATACGAAATTGCTGAAGAATTAGGCCTTCTAGACAAAGTAATGGAATCAGGATGGAAATCATTGTCATCCAAAGAAACAGGCAGAATTGGGGGCTTGATCACGAAGCGAAGAAGGGAAGAAAAGCAAAAGAACGAAAATAAAAAGTAAAAAGAAAATGTGAAAAATTGAAGAAAATCAAATGAAAAAACTATGAATATATTGCGTTGAAGAGATAAAATTGATAAAAATAGTTGAAATTGGAAAGTGTTTTTGGTACAATTGTACGACTGAGATAATCGCTTTGTGAGGAATCACATGCGTTTGACTTGAAAAAATAGGTGGGAAAATGGAAGAAAAGATAAATGTTTTTGACATTGAACTGAACCTGCTGACTGCAAAAAAGGCAATGAGGCAAGTGATGCGGTATATGGGAGGGGAAAGTGTCAGTACAATTGAACTTATTCCAATGGAAGTATTGTTAAAAGGACAAGATGATGCTGAATGGAAACAAGCATTACAGTCTGTCGATTTATTACTTCCGTCAGAGCGTGAAATTTTAGAAAGCGCAGAGGTGACGGATCAGAATGCAATACAGGATTTGGAAAATAACACATTCGTCAGATTGTTTTTTAGGTATTTAGTGAAAAATAAAAAGAAAGTTTTTTTGCTTACAGAAGATGAAAAAGCGAGCAAATTATTAAAAGAACGAATCGAAACTTATCGAAAAGGAATACAATTTGTTGGAGAAGCAGTAATCTCGGCTCAAAGTGGAAGTAAAGAAGCAGTGATTAATATGATTAATGGTGTAGAGCCGGACTGCATATTATCGGGATTATCTTATCCATGGCAGGAAAAATTTATTGCAGAGAGTAAAGCACTTTTAAACGCAAGAGTATGGTTTGGGTGCACTTTCTTGTTGAACCAACAAAAAAAAGAGGAAAAGGCAAGTGGAAAATTCAAATATTTTATTCTGAAAAGATTATTTCGCTATCAAGTAGGAAAAACACAGAAAGGCTGATTTGTGAACTCTGTATAGGTTGAAAAAATTAAAAAATTGTAAATAAATATGAGGAAATGCATAAAAAATAAGGATTTTGTCTTTATTTTTTTGCAGTTTTGCATTAGTATATAAAATATATAGACTTACAGAGTGCGAATGACTAGAAAAAAGTTTGTGAAAACTGCACATGAATTTGAATGAGCCAGTGGAGGAAAAAAAGATGATAACAAATCAAATACTTCTAAATACAATTGAAGGATTAAAAGGAATTTCCAGAATTGATTTTTGTGTGTTTGATGTGGAGGGCAAAGTTTTGGCTACTACATCAGACAACGGGCATAACTATGAAGATGTGGTACTGTCGTTCGGGGAATCACCGGCAGACAGCCAGGAAATTCAAGGATGCCAATTTTTTAAGATATTTGATGAGCAGCAGTTAGAATACATTCTTCTTGCAGATGGAGAGAATGAAGATGTATACATGGTTGGAAAGATTGCCGCATTCCAAATTCAGAATTTATTAATCGCTTACAAAGAGCGTTTTGACAAGGATAACTTTATAAAAAATCTGCTCTTGGATAACCTGTTATTGGTGGATATTTATAACCGCGCCAAAAAATTACATATTGACACAGATGCAAAACGTGTTATCTTTATTATTGAAACATCGAGAGAAAAAGACAGTGCGGCATTGGATAATGTCAGAAGCCTTTTAGGAGGAAAATCTAGAGACTTCATCACAGCTGTAGATGAAAAGAATATTATTGTTGTGAAAGAACTGTCTGAAAAAGATGGAAGTAAAGAGATGGATAAGATGGCAAAAGATATGTTGAGTATTCTGAAAGAGGATACGGGAGATGAACATATCCATATTGCATATGGTACTGTTGTGAATGACATCAAAGAAGTATCTAAGTCTTACAAAGAGGCTAAGATGGCATTGGATGTCGGTAAGATATTCTTTGATGAGAAAGATATTGTTGCATACAGTACACTTGGAATCGGCCGTTTGATCTATCAGTTACCACTTCCACTTTGCAAGATGTTTATCAAAGAAATTTTTGAGGGGAAATCACCGGATGAATTTGACGAAGAAACATTGGCTACGATCAATAAGTTCTTTGAAAACAGCCTGAATGTGTCAGAGACATCTCGACAATTGTATATCCATAGAAATACATTGGTATATCGTCTGGACAAGCTTCAGAAAAGTACCGGTCTGGATTTGCGTGTCTTTGAAGATGCAATCACATTTAAGATTGCGCTGATGGTAGTGAAGTATATGAAATATATGGAAACATTAGAGTATTAAATGTATTGGGGAATACAAAGGAGTAGAAATAATTAGGAGGAGCATATGATTGAATTAAAGAATGTAACGAAAGAGTACACGAAGGGAAATGCAGCTCTTAATGGTGTATCTGTTAAGATCGAACGTGGCGAGTTCGTTTTCATTGTAGGAGACAGCGGTTCAGGAAAATCAACACTGATTCGTCTGATCATGAAAGAACTTGATCCAACTAACGGTACAATTATTGTTAACGGACAGAATCTGAATCGTATGAAACATCGTAACATTGCAAAATACAGAAGAGGACTTGGAGTTGTCTTTCAGGATTTCCGTTTGTTAAAGGATCGTAATATCTACGAGAATATTGCCTTTGCATTGCGAGTTACTGAGACACCGACACGAGTGATTAAGAGAAAAGTACCGGCTGCATTATCACTGGTAGGTCTTGCACAGAAATACAAATCCTATCCAAAAGAACTGTCAGGTGGAGAACAGCAGAGAGTTGCGATTGCAAGAGCGATTGTAAATGAACCTGCAATTTTGTTAGCGGACGAGCCGACTGGTAACCTGGATCCGACAAACTCATGGGAGATTATGAGTTTGCTGAAAGAGGCTAACGAGCGTGGAACAACAGTACTTGTTGTTACACATAACCAGGAAATCGTAAACGAGATGAACGAGCGAGTTATCACAATGAAACAAGGTGTGATCGTAAGTGATGAACAAAAAGGTGGGTATATAGATGAGGATTAGTACATTAGGATATGTTGGAAAACAAGGTGTGAAGAATATCGGAAGAAACAAGATGTTTTCAATTGCCGCTATCGCAACAATGTCGGCATGTATCTTCCTTTTTGGATTATTTGCATCAATTTTGCTGAATTTTCAGTATATTATTAAAACAGCTGAAGAAGGTGTAGCAATCACAGTTTTCTTTAACGAAGATGCAACAGAGGATCAGATTAGTAATATTGGTAAACAGCTTGAGAGCAGGGATGATGTTCTTGAAGTGAAATATGTGTCGGCAGACGATGCATGGGATAAGTTTAAAGATGAATACTTTGCAGATAATAAAGATCTGGCAGATGGATTTAAAAATGATAACCCGCTTGCAGGTTCAGATAACTACGAAGTATATATGAAAACGGTAGATGATAAAGGACAAGATTTAATTGCAAAAAGTAAATCACTTGCAGCAACACAGAAAGAGCTGGTTGACTTTGCAAAAGGTCTGGATGGAGTTCGTAAGGTAAATAAGTCAGATGTTGTTGCAAATACACTTTCCAGTGTGAATGTGTTGGTGGCATATATATCTATTGCGATTATCCTGATTTTATTTGGAGTTTCTATTTTCCTGATCAGCAATACAGTTTCAATGGGTATTACAGTTCGTAAAGAAGAGATTGCAATTATGAAATATATCGGAGCAAAGGACTTCGTAGTTCGTTCTCCATTTGTAATTGAAGGTCTTATCATGGGAATTATCGGAGCTGTTATTCCATTAGGAATATTATACGTACTGTATGGAAAAGCGGTTTCATATATTTTAGCTAAATTTGCAATTTTAAATAATATTATCGAATTCCTTCCGGTAACAACAGTATATCGTTACTTATTGCCAATCGGATTACTTTTAGGAGTAGGAATTGGATTTATCGGAAGTTATTTCACAGTGCGTAAGCATTTGAAAGTTTGATAAAAGTTACATAGAGTTTATGAAGGTGTACGATGCCATAGGTATCGTACACTAATAATATGGGTGAAAATATGAAAAGAAAAACAAAGCGTGTAATTAGTGGGGCCTTGGCACTGACTATGAGTATGGGGATGACTGTGAATGTACATGCGACAACCATTGAAGAGGCACAGAAGAAAGCAGACCAGCTACAGTCACAAAAAAACTCTACAGAGGCAGAAAAGAATTCTCTCATGGAACAGCTGTCTGGAATTGTAGAAGACATGGAAAAAGCACAGGAAAAACTGACAGCTAAACAGTCAGAAATTGAGACAGCGGAGACGGAACTGGTAAATGCCAAGGTTGACGAAAATAATCAGTATGATAGCATGAAAAAACGCATTAAATTCATGTATGAGAATGGCAATACACAGTTAATTGAAATTTTGATTGAAAGTGAGAATATTGGGGATTTTTTAAATAAAGCAGAATACATTTCACAAATTTCAAATTATGACAGGGATATGCTAAATCAGTTTCAGACAATCGTAAAAGATGTTGAAGAAAAAGAAGCAGCATTACAGACAGAATATTCAGAGTTGGAAGTATTACAGAATGAGTTGATCAGTAAGCAAGAAGAAGTTCAGATAATGCTGAATAATACAAATGTGGAGCTTGCAGATTTGGAAAAGCAGATTGGAGAGAACGCTTCTACGTTGAAAGCGTTGATTGCTCAGGCAGAAGAAGAAAAGAGAAAACAGGAAGAAGCTGCAGCCGCAGCAGCAGCTGCCGCAGCTGCTGCACAAAAACCGGCTCAGAGTACAAATAGTAATTCAAATAGTGGCGGAAGTAGTTATGTTCCACCAAGTTCAAGTAATACAGTGGTGGGAAATGGTCAATTTGTAAATCCGTGCCCGGGTGCATATGTATCAAGTACTTTTGGCTATCGTGATTTTGATGGAGCTTTTCACAAGGGACTTGATCTTGCGGCAGGCGAGGGAACACCGACATATGCAGCAGCATCGGGAACTGTAGTGATTGCAGGATGGAGCAATAGTGCAGGAAACTGGGTTGTTATCAATCATGGAAATGGTCTTGTTACAAAATATATGCATCACTCGGCATTATGCGTATCAGCGGGACAGACAGTATCAGCAGGACAACAGATTGGATATGTAGGAAACACAGGTAATTCATTTGGAGCTCATTTGCATTTCCAGGTGGAATTGAATGGTTCAGCAGTAAATCCACAGAATTATCTGTAATGAGGTATATGAATAATGAATCCATTAGAGGAAAAAACAGAACTAGAAGAAAAGATTGAACAAGAACAAAAGCGAGAAAAGAAAAAATTCTGGAAAGGCGTTCTTTGCGGAGCGGCAGTTACGTTATGTTTGGCTGTGGGAGTCGGAATTTTTTGTACGGCAATTGTATCAGGTATACATATATTTTCCTCATCAGAGAAAAAACAGGTAGAAAATAAACTGCAGATAATACAGGCAATTATTGATAAATATTATTTGTATGAAGATGAGATTGACCAGGATGCTTTGGAACAGGGGATTTATGCAGGATATGTAAATGCCTTGGGTGATAAATATACAGTGTATTACAATGAAGAAGAAACAGATGCTTTACAGGAAAGTGTAAGTGGAACGTATACAGGTATCGGAGCAGCTTTGTTGCAGAATACAACCAGTAATGAAGTTGTGATTTCTAAAGTATATAAAGATTCACCTGCAGAAGAGGCCGGATTAAAAGAAGGAGATGTGATTTACCAAGTAGATGACCATACAATATCCGACCAGTCCCTTGATGAGGTGGTGAGCTGGATCCGAGGAGAAGAAGGTACAGATGTAACACTTCATGTTGTGCGTGACGGACAACAACTGGAACTTAAGGCAACAAGAAAACAACTTGAAACTCCGACAGTTGTGTATGAAATGAAAGAGAATCAGGTTGGTTATATTGCAGTCAGTGAATTTGACGAAGTAACACTTTCGCAGTTTGAGACTGCCTTGAATGATCTGGACGGTCAGGGAATGGAAGGCTTGATTATTGATCTGAGAAGTAATCCAGGAGGAAATCTGGATACCGTAACAGATATGTTAAAATTGCTTCTTCCAAAAGGCACAATCGTATCTGTGAAAGACAAAGCAGGAAATGTTGAAGAGTATAAATCTGACGGAAGTCACGAGTTTACAAAACCATTAGCAGTGCTTGTAAATCAATATAGTGCAAGTGCATCAGAAATCTTTTCAGGAGCAATACAAGATTATGGAATTGGGGACATTGTCGGAGTTACAACATACGGAAAAGGAGTTGTACAACAGATTCTTGATCTTGGCGATGGAACAGCTATGAAAATTACAATTGCAGAGTATTTTACACCGAATGGACGCAGCATTAATAAGAAAGGCGTAACTCCGGATGTAGAAGTTGAATATCAGGCAGACGAAAATGATCCGACTGCTGATAATCAGTTGGACAAAGCAATGGAAGTAGTTCGGCAGAAAATGCAGAGTGAAAAATAATAATTAAAACAAATGTTACGGAATTGTTAAAAACTATTGCATAATCGACACTGATGTATTATACTTATTAAAGTATGATAAAGAAAATGAAAAAATTCCCAGAATTGAAATGTTTGACGGAAACAGTTCGGAGAACAGTGGATTATAATTTTGAAGGGGAATAAAAGTATAAAATAAGGAATAGGTGGTAAGATGAAGTTTAAGAAGGTACAAGGCTTAATACTGGCAGTTGTTTTATCTTGTTCAATGGTGGCTACTCCGGTATTTGCAGCACCAAAGAGTGAAGAACAGTCTTCGTTGGAAGCAGAGAAAGCTGAAAAGCAGAATGAAGTAAGTTCTTTGCAGGAGCAGTTAAATTCATTGATGACAAAGATGAATGATCTTGAGACACAGTTGATTGAGAAAGGTCAGCAGATTTCGCAGGCAGAAGTTGATCTGGAAGCTGCTCAGCAGAAAGAACAGCAGCAGTATGAAGATTTGAAACTCCGTATTAAATACATGTATGAAGAAGGTGATGGTTCAGCAATGGAACGCATCCTCTCATCAGGAAGTATCGCGGAAGTTCTGACTCAGGCTGAATATGTACAGAAAGTGCATTCATATGACAGAGCACAGTTGCAGGAATACCAGAATACAGTACAGCAGGTAACGGACTTGAAGAGTGGTCTGGAAGAAGATCAGGCAAAACTTCAGAACCTGGAAGGTGAATATCAGGCACAGTCTGATGAGCTGAATACAACAATTGAAAGCAAGAGTGCGGAAATTAGCAATCTGGACAGCATGATTCAGGAAGCAGCGAGAGTTGCATTGGAGAAAGCAGCCGCAGAAAAAGCAGCAGCTGAGCAGAAAGCTGCAGAAAAAGCAGCACAGAATAACGCAGCATCAAACACAACCGTTGCAAGTAATACTACAAACAATAGCGGAACAACAAATACAGGTGGAACAACAACTGTCACACCGACACCAGCACCAGCTCCAACACCGCCACCAGTACCAACACCAGCACCAGCACCGGCAGCACCATCGGTTGATGGAGGTTCAGTTGTAAGCCGTGCATACAGCCAGCTTGGAGCAGCATATGTATGGGGAGCTTGCTCACCGGGAGCATTTGACTGTTCAGGATTCGTAAGCTACTGTCTGACAGGAAGTTATACAAGACTTGGAACTACATATACATTCCTTGGATGGACACAGGTAAGTGATCCACAGCCGGGAGATGTTTGCGTTAATGCAAACCATTGTGGTATTTATATCGGTGGTGGACAGATGATTCATGCAGCAACAGAAGGCGTTGGCGTTATTGTAGGACCTGTTCAGGGCGGTATGATTTACGTTCGTTACTAAAGATAATTACTTATATAAATTACGAATGATAAAAGATTAAAAGTAAGAAGAAATCCCTTGAAACACAGAGTGTTTTGAGGGATTTCTTTTCTTGAAAAATCTCCTAATAGTAGTAAGTGAAAAAAGCCTTGCAATTCATAAGTGTTTATGCTAAACTATTATCGTTGCGAAAAAACACGCATGTGGATTGCCCTTTCTGGTGCCTAATTTCACGAAATGTGAGATGGTCTTGGGGAATAAAGATAAACATGCGGAAGACTAAAACCAAATGGAGGAAAGTAACATGAGCGTTATTTCAATGAAACAGCTTTTAGAAGCAGGTGTTCATTTTGGACATCAGACAAGAAGATGGAACCCTAAGATGGCTCCATACATCTACACAGAGAGAAATGGTATCTATATCATCGACCTGCAGAAATCAGTAGGAATGGTTGACGATGCATATCAGGCAATTGCTGATATCGCAGCTAATGGTGGTACAGTACTTTTCGTAGGAACAAAGAAACAGGCTCAGGATGCTATCAAAACAGAAGCAGAGCGTTGTGGAATGTACTATGTAAATGAGAGATGGCTTGGAGGTATGCTTACAAACTTCAAGACAATCCAGAGCCGTATTAAGAGACTCAAAGACATCGAGACAATGTCAGAAGACGGAACATTCGATGTATTGCCAAAGAAAGAAGTTATTGAGCTGAAAAAAGAGTGGGCTAAACTTGAGAAAAACCTTGGCGGAATCAAAGAGATGAAGAGAATCCCAGACGCTATCTTTATCGTAGATCCTAAGAAAGAAAGAATCTGCGTACAGGAAGCACACACATTGGGAATTCCATTGATCGGTATCGCTGATACAAACTGTGATCCAGAAGAACTGGATTACGTTATTCCAGGTAATGATGATGCAATCAGAGCTGTAAAACTGATCGTTTCTAAGATGGCTGATGCAGTTATCGAAGCAAACCAGGGAGCAGCAGAAGAAGCATATTATGAAGATGCTGAGGAAGCAGTAGCTGAAGAGGCTGTAGAAGAGTAAGATGACTCGAATGCTTCAGCCTGATTAATCAGGCTGAAGCATTTTTTCATTCCCGAATTGTTTCATATAGAAAAAATTTGCAAAAGTGGGTTTAATATATGGACAAACATATGTAATAATGGAAACTAAAGAATTAGTATTCCTTAAAAAGTATAAAAATGGAGGATAAGATCATGGCAATTACAGCAAGCATGGTAAAAGAATTAAGAGAGATGACAGGAGCAGGAATGATGGACTGCAAAAAAGCTCTTGGTGAGACAAATGGTGATATGGATGCAGCAGTAGAATACCTGAGAAAGAACGGACAGGCTAAAGCTGAGAAAAAAGCAGGAAGAATTGCAGCAGAAGGTATTGTTAAAGCTGTAGTAAAAGATGATAAAGTAGCTTCTATCGTAGAAGTTAACTCTGAGACAGACTTCGTTGCTAAGAATGCTGATTTCCAGGCATTTGTTGAGGCAGTAGCTAATCAGGTAGCAGATTCAGATGCAGCAGATATGGATGCATTCATGGCTGAGGCTTGGGAAGCTGATACAACAAAGACAGTAAAAGAAGCTCTTGTTGAGAAAATCGCTGTAATCGGAGAAAATCTGAACATCAGAAGATTTGAGAAAGTTGTAACAGACGGATGTGTAGTATCTTATATCCACGGTGGCGGACGTATTGGTGTTTTAGTTGAAGCTGATACAGATGTTATTAATGATGAGATCAAAGCTTGCTTAAGAAACGTAGCAATGCAGGTTGCAGCTATGTCTCCAAAATATGTATCACGTGCAGAAGTATCTGAAGACTTCATGAACCACGAGAAAGAAATCCTTCTTGCTCAGGCTCAGAAAGAGAATCCAGAGAAACCAGCTAACATCATTGAGAAGATGATCATTGGACGTCTTAACAAAGAAATGAAAGAAATCTGCCTGCTTGACCAGGTATACGTTCAGGATAGTGATCTGTCAGTTGCTAAATATGTAGAAAAAGTAGCTAAAGAGAACAATGCTAACGTAACAGTTAAGAAATTCGTTCGTTTCGAGACAGGTGAAGGTCTTGAGAAAAAAGTTGACGACTTCGCAGCAGAAGTTGCAGCTCAGGCTGGAATGTAAGCGTCTAGCACAAGCAAGGTAAATATAAAAAAGAACCCTCGACACAAGTTTACTTGTGAGCGAGGGTTCTTTTTTATATTTATCGTGCGACGCACGGATAGCGAGATGAAGCGAAGCAAAATCGAGCTAAGAGTGCTTGTGCGGATGTCATGAGATGCTTCTTAATTTATCGTGCGACGCACGGATAGCGAGATGAAGCGAAGCGGAATCGAGCTAAGAGTGCTTGTGCTAGACGCACAGATAGCGATTATTAAATTTCATAAATATCACAAAAACATATTGACAAATACTTTTATAATGATATAATTTGATAGTCAAAATATTTTAAAACAAAAATAAATGACGGAAAGAAGTTGCTGTTAATAAATGAGCTAATCAGATGATTATGACCGGCAACAGGAAGAGGACTATGGTAGGAAGAATAAGCGGAACAGGTTCCTATATTCCAAAAGAAGTGTGGGATAACCAAGTCTTAACTCAATTGGTTGATACCAGTGATGAGTGGATACAGGAACGTACTGGTGTGGCGAGACGCCACATAGCAGGAAAAAATGAAACAACTGCATATATGGCAGCAGAAGCAGCAAAGAGGGCACTGGAAGATGCCAATGTCTCAGCACAAGAGATTGACTTAATCTTGGTTGCAACGATTTCGCCCGGAAGGATTATGCCGAGTACATCATGTGAAGTACAGGCAATGATAGAGGCAAAACGCGCTACGTGTTTTGATCTGAATGCAGCATGTACAGGATTCTTATTTGCGCTGAATACCGCGCAAGCTTACATCAAACAGGGAATTTATTCTAAAGTCTTGGTAATTGGTACAGAGAGCTTATCAAATCTGGTGAATTGGAAAGACAGGGGTACATGTATCTTGTTTGGTGATGGAGCCGGTGCAGTTGTGTTAGAGGCATCAGAAGAAGGAAGATACGCACAGTATACACAGTCTATAGGATGTGATGGAGAAGTTTTAACGGTTGACTGCCGCAATCAAAAACAATATGAAAGTCAGCCTTGTGCAGAAGAAACATTTATCCAGATGGATGGACGTGAAGTATTCAAATTTGCGGTATCGAAAGTACCGGAGGCAATTGGAGAACTGCTAAAACAAGAAGAGAAAAACGTAGAGGATATTTCCCAATTTATCTTACATCAGGCCAATAAGCGGATTGTGCAATCTGTTTCAAAACGAATGAAAGTGGACATAAAATATTTCCCAACAAATATGGAAGAATATGGAAACACGTCATCAGCCAGTATCCCGATTCTATTGGATGAGTTGAATCGAAGCGGAAGACTAAAAAGAGGAACCTATCTTGTTCTTACAGGATTTGGAGCAGGACTGTCATATGGAGCAAGCCTGATCCAGTGGTAGTAGATAAATAAGACTATCAAATTTAAAACAAAATGGAAATAAAAAGGAGATTAAAATCATGATGGAAAGAATTAAAGAAATCGTAGCAGATTCATTAGGAGTAGATGTAGATTCATTGACAGCAGAGACAAGATTTAAAGAGGATTTGGAAGCAGATTCACTTGATCTGTTTGAAATGGTAATGGCAATCGAAGAAGAGTTCGACGTAAAAATCGAGACAGAAGAATTAGAAAATATTAAGACACTTGGAGATATCGAAAAAGAAGTAGAAAAATTGCAGGCATAGAAAATTTGATTGATGCAAAGTAAGAGCGCAGACATACGGGAGGCAATTAATTATATGAAAACGGAAGTTACCGAATTACTTGGAATTGAATATCCAATCATTCAAGGCGGAATGGCATGGGTGGCAGAATATCACCTTGCCGCAGCAGTATCTGAGGCAGGCGGACTTGGCATTATCGGTGCATCTAGTGCACCGGCAGACTGGGTACGCGAGCAGGTAAGAGAGGCAAAGAAACTGACAGATAAACCATTTGGAGTAAATATTATGTTGCTCAATCCAAATGCCGATGAAGTTGCAAAAGTAATCGTTGAAGAAGGCGTACAGGTTGTTACAACAGGTGCAGGAAATCCGGAAAAATATATGGAAATGTGGAAAGCAGCTGGTGTGAAAGTGATTCCGGTGGTTGCTTCCGTAGCGCAGGCAGTCCGTATGGAACGATGTGGAGCAGATGCTGTTGTTTGTGAAGGTTGTGAAGCCGGAGGTCATATCGGAGAATCTACAACGATGGTGCTTGTTCCACAGGTAGCAGATGCAGTTTCTATTCCGGTTATTGCAGCAGGTGGAATAGCAGACGGTCGTGGTGTAGCGGCAGCATTTATGCTCGGTGCGAAAGCTGTTCAGGTAGGAACTCATTTTGTTGTTACAGAAGAGTCACAGGTTCATGAAAATTATAAAGAGCGTATTCTGAAAGCAAAAGACATCGATACTAAGGTTACAGGAAGAACAACAGGTCATCCGGTGCGTGCACTTCGCAATCAGATGACAAGAGAATACTTAAAGAAAGAAGCAGCAGGAGCATCTTTTGAAGAACTGGAATTAATGACACTGGGTGGTCTTAGAAAAGCTGTTGTTGAAGGAGACGTTACGACAGGAAGCGTAATGGCAGGTCAGAGTGCCGGTATGGTAAAAGAAAAAATGACCTGTGCACAGCTTATCCAAAAGTTAAACAATGAGGCAGAATATTTATTGAAAGGAACGAAAATCCATGAATAAACTTGCATTTATTTTTCCAGGCCAGGGAGCACAAAAAGTGGGCATGGGTAAAGATTTCTATGAAACATTTGATAACGTAAAAGAAATATTTGACAGTGCATGCGAATGGCTTGACCTGGATATAAAAGCACTTTGCTTTGAGGAAAATGATAAGCTGGATCTGACAGAGTATTCGCAGCCTGCATTAGTAACTACTTGTCTGGCGATGGCAGATGTATTACGAAATAAAGGAATTGAACCGGATATTTCGGCAGGGTTAAGTCTTGGAGAGTATTGTGCTATTGCAACAGCTGGGGCAATCAGCGTGGAAGATGCGATTACGACTGTAAGAAAACGAGGAATCCTTATGGAGCAGGCAGTTCCGGCGGGGCAAGGAGCAATGGCAGCGGTTCTTGGTATGACAGCGGAAGAAATTGATGAAGTAGTCGACGCAATTTCGGATGTTAGTGTAGCGAATTATAACTGTCCGGGACAAATTGTAATCACAGGAAAAAAAGAATCCGTAGAAGAAGCCAGCAAAAAATTGCAGGAAGCAGGGGCAAAAAGGGTAGTTCCGTTAAATGTAAGCGGACCATTTCATTCAGCAATGCTTGAAGAAGCAGGTGAGAAACTTGCAGATGTATTAGAAAAAGTGACAATTTCTGAATTACAAATCCCGTACGTTACAAATGTAACAGCAGAATTTGTAAAGAATCATCAGAAAATCAGAAGTCTTTTGGCAAAACAGATTTCATCACCTGTAAAATGGCAGCAAAGTGTAGAAGCGATGATAGCAGAAGGTGTGGATACTTTTGTAGAAATCGGACCTGGCAAAACACTTGCAGGGTTTATGAGAAAAATTAATCGTAATGTAAAAGTGTACAATGTACAGACGGTAGAGGATATCGAGAAAGTTGTACAAGAATGTAGTAGAAAATAGAGAGGTTACAGACTATGTCAGAAAAGAAAATTGCAATTGTAACAGGAGCATCTAGAGGAATAGGAAAAGCAATTGCCTTAGAACTTGCAAGACAGGGTATTTTTGTTGTTATAAATTACAATGGTTCAAAAGAAAAAGCAGAGGAAGCGTTGAGAACAATCCAAAATGAGGGTGGAGATGGAGTGATTTATCAGTGTAATGTGGCTGATTTCGAGGCATGCAAGACATTTATAGAGGATATTGTATCAACTTATGGAAGGATTGATATTCTTGTAAATAATGCCGGAATTACAAAAGACGGTCTGCTGATGCGTATGAGCGAAGCTGATTTTTCTGAGGTAGTCGATATCAATCTGAAAGGAACGTTCCACTGCATTCATCATGTGGCACGTCCAATGTTAAAGCAGAAATCAGGAAGGATCATCAATCTTGCATCGGTAGTTGCTTTACACGGAAATGCAGGCCAGGTAAATTATGCGGCATCAAAAGCAGGAATTATCGGCATGACAAAATCTGCGGCAAAAGAGCTTGCATCCAGACATATTACAGTTAATGCAATTGCACCGGGATTTATTCAGACAGATATGACAGCGGTACTTTCTGAAAAAGTAAAAGAATTAACGAAGACACAGATTCCAATGGGAACATTTGGACGACCGGAAGACGTAGCAAAGGCAGTAGCATTTCTGGCATCTGAGGAAGCCGGATATATTACAGGGCAAGTGCTGTGTGTAGATGGCGGAATGGCAATGTAGAAGAGTACGAACAATAGATGGAGGCATTATGAAAAGAAGAGTAGTAGTAACAGGGCTTGGTGCGATTACACCAATTGGAAATGATGTAGAATCTTTTTGGAGTGGCATCAAAGCAGGACATGTTGGAATCAGTGAAATCACACGATTTGATACAACAGATTACAAAGTAAAAATAGCTGCGGAAGTAAAAGATTTTTCGGGAAAAGATATCCTTGGGTTTAGAACAGCAAAGAGAATGGAATTGTTCTCGCAATATGCAGTTGCAGCAGCAATGGAAGCTGTAAAAGATGCAGGTCTTGATATGGAAAAAGAAGATCCGTTTCGCGTCGGCGTGATCGTTGGCTCTGGAGTGGGAAGCCTGCAGGCAGCGGAAACCGGAGTGGAGAAAATCCTGACAAAAGGACCATCGAGAGTGGATCCGTTAATCGTTCCTAAAATGATTACAAACATGGCAGCAGGAAATGTATCTATCGCTGTAGGTGCACGTGGAAAATGTACAAATGTAGCAACAGCATGTGCGACAGGTACACACTGTATTGGGGATGCATTTCGTGCAATCCAGTATGGCGATGCGGATGTGATGTTGGCAGGAGGAACAGAAAGTTCCATTTGTCCAATTGGGGTAGCTGGATTTACCAGCCTGACAGCATTGTCAGAAAGCAATGATCCAATGAGAGCATCAATTCCATTTGATAAAGACAGGGACGGATTTGTTATGGGCGAAGGTGCAGGAATTGTAGTTCTGGAGGAATTAGAGCATGCAGTTTCAAGAGGTGCACAAATTCTTGCAGAAGTTGTAGGATACGGTGCCACAGCAGATGCTTTCCACATTACATCACCGGCAGAAGATGGAAGCGGTGCAGCAAGGGCTATGGTGGATGCAATGAAAGAGGCAGATGTAAAGCCGGAACAGATTGAATACGTCAATGCACATGGTACAAGTACACACCATAATGATTTGTTTGAAACACGTGCAGTGAAAGTAGCTTTTGGTGATGCAGCATCAAATTTAAAAATCAATTCTACAAAGTCTATGATTGGTCATCTGCTCGGAGCAGCAGGAGCAGTAGAATTTATTGTCTGTGTAAAATCTATTTTAGACGGATTTATCCACCAGACAGTCGGAACTCAAGAAGTGGATGAGGAACTTGATTTGAATTATATGGTTGGAGCACCGGCAGAACAGGAAATTACATATGCAATGAGTAATTCACTTGGATTTGGCGGGCATAATGGAAGTATATTGATTAAAAAATATGAAGCATAAAAATTCATTTCATATAGTGTATACAGAGTGATATGTAAGGGGATAAACATGGATTTTGAACAGATTATAGAATTAATAGATCATGTCTCTGCTTCAGAATTGTCTTCTTTTCATTATGAAAATGGAGACACAAAGATTTCAATGAAGGCAGGGAAAAAAGTTGTATTAGGGACAAATACAACAGAAAAAAATGTAGAACCGATTATTTTAAAAGAAGACACAGTAACAACAGGACAGCAAGAGAAAAAAGTAGAACCAGAAGGAAAAATTATTAAATCTCCACTGGTTGGAACATTCTATGCAGCCCCTGCCGAAGATGCACCTGCATTTGTAAGTGTTGGGGATACGGTAAAAAAAGGACAGGTCGTTGCGATTGTTGAGGCAATGAAGCTGATGAATGATATTGAAAGCGATTTTGATGGAAAAATAGTCGAAATTTATGTAGAAAATGGAGATGCGGTAGAATATGGACAGCCGTTATTTTGCGTTGAGTAGAGGTCTTGATAAATGGCAGATGGAGGAAATGTAGATGAATCATTTAGATGTAAAACAGATTGAGGAAATCATTCCTCATCGACATCCATTTTTATTAGTGGATTATATTGAAGATTATGTACCGGGGGAATATGCTGTCGGATATAAATGCGTAACATTTCGTGAAGATTTTTTTAAAGGACATTTTCCACAGCAGCCGGTAATGCCAGGTGTTTTGATCGTAGAAGCACTGGCGCAGACCGGAGCAGTTGCAATTCTTTCGCAGGAAGAAAATAAAGGGAAGATTGCGTTCTTTGGAGGAATTGATAAATGCCGTTTTAAAAGAAAGGTCGTTCCGGGAGACAAGCTTCGTCTGGAAACAAAAATTATTAAACAAAAAGGACCGGTAGGTATTGGAGAAGCAATTGCGACTGTTGATGGAAAAGTTGCAGTAAAAGCAGAATTGACATTTATGATTGGATAAGGTGTTGAAGTATGATTCAGAAATTATTGATTGCCAACAGAGGAGAAATCGCGGTGCGTATTATTCGTGCATGCAGAGAAATGGGGATAGAGTCTGTAGCTGTTTATTCAGAGGCAGATCAGGAAAGCCTCCATACACAGCTGGCAGATGAAGCAGTCTGTATAGGACCGAGTGCTTCATCAGAGAGTTATTTAAATATGGAAAGTATTATCAGTGCGGCGATGGTGACAGGTGCAGATGCAATTCATCCTGGATTTGGATTTTTGTCTGAAAATGCAAAATTTGCTCAGTTGTGTGAACAATGTGGAATCACCTTTGTAGGACCAAATTCTTCCGTAATCCAATGTCTTGGAAATAAGCAGGAAGCCAGAAACACAATGACAAGTGCAGGTGTGCCTGTCATTCCGGGAACAGATGAGTCTGTGCTGGATGTGGAAACAGGATTAAAAGAGGCAGAAAGAATCGGTTATCCGGTTATTATCAAAGCAGCTCTTGGAGGCGGCGGAAAAGGAATGCGTGTTGCATATTCAAAAAATGAATTTACAAAAGCATTTCAGACAGCACAAAAGGAAGCAAAAATGGCATTTGCAGATGAAACCATGTATATAGAGCATTTTGTAGAATATCCGCGACACATTGAATTTCAGATTCTGGCTGATTCAAAAGGAAATGTAATTCATCTTGGAGAGCGTGATTGTTCTATCCAAAGAAATCATCAGAAGATGATAGAAGAATCTCCTTCGGCAGCGGTTTCTGAAGAATTAAGAAAGAAAATGGGAGAAGCAGCAGTGAAAGCAGCGAAAGCGGCTCATTATGAAAATGCCGGAACAATTGAATTCTTATTAGAGAAAAATGAAAAATTTTATTTTATGGAAATGAATACTCGTATACAAGTTGAACATCCGGTAACAGAGTGTGTGACAGGCTTGGATCTCATCAAAGAACAGATAAAAATCGCGTCAGGAGAACCACTTTCAATCACACAGAAAGATGTTAAAATCCAGGGACATGCAATTGAATGTAGAATCAATGCAGAAAATCCAATGAAACATTTTCGGCCTTCTCCGGGACAGATTACAGAGCTACATTTACCGGGCGGTCAGGGGATCCGTGTAGATACGGATATTTACAGTGGCTATCATATTTCACCATATTATGATTCCATGCTGGCAAAGTTAATTGTCTGCGGTAAAACGAGAGAAGATGCCATTGCGAAAATGCAGAGTGCTCTTGGCGAAGTTATTATAGAGGGAATTGATACAAATGTCGATTATCAGTTTGAGATACTACAAAATCCAGATTATCAGGCAGGTAATTTTGACATTGAATTTTTAAATACGCATGTAATTGCAGGAGTAAATATCAATGAAATTTAAGCATATGTTTAAAAGAACTGCTGTGAAAAATGATGCAGTAAATGAGAAGAAAACCAGATTTTCAGCACGAAAACCAGAAGTACCGGATGGTTTGATGAAAAAATGTAATGCTTGTAAAACCGCAGTATTTGTAGAAGAGGTTAAGCAAAATAATTATATTTGTCCACATTGCCAGAACTATTTCCGTATGCATGCATATCGTAGAATTCAAATGATTGCAGATCCGGATAGTTTTGAGGAATGGGATAAAGGATTGCAGACAAGAAATCCGTTACAGTTTAAAGGCTATGAAGAAAAGCTGGATAAATTAAAAGAAAAAACAGGCCTGGATGAGGCTGTTGTTACAGGTAAATTAAATATTAACGGAATACCTACAGTAGTTGCTGTATGTGACGGTCGTTTTATGATGGCGAGTATGGGAGAAGTTGTGGGAGAAAAGATCACACGCGCGGTTGAGAAAGCGACAGAAGAAAAACTTCCGATTATTATTTTTGCATGTTCAGGAGGCGCCAGAATGCAAGAGGGGATTGTATCTTTGATGCAGATGGCAAAGACCTCAGCTGCATTAAAACGTCATAGCGATGAAGGTCTTTTATACATCAGTGTCCTGACAGATCCTACGACGGGTGGAGTGACAGCAAGCTTTGCAATGCTTGGAGATATTATTTTAGCAGAACCAGGTGCTTTGATTGGTTTTGCCGGGCCGCGCGTGATTGAGCAGACAATTGGGCAAAAGCTGCCGGAAGGATTTCAACGTTCAGAGTTTTTATTAGAACATGGATTTATTGATGCAATCGTAGAGAGAAAAGAAATGCGCTCTACTTTATCAAAAATCTTAGATATGCATATAACAAAAACAGAACAAAATACTGAATTTGTAAAAAATAAAGAACAGATGCAAACGGCAGCGGAAAAAGACTTAGAATGCCAGGATAAAATGAGTGCATGGGATCATGTGCAGCTTGCAAGAGATAAAAACAGACCGACAGGAAAAGATTATATTCAACTACTTTTTTCAGATTTTGTGGAAATGCATGGAGACAGATTGTATCGAGATGATCCGGCGGTAATAGGAGGAGTTGCAAAATTCCATGGAGAGCCGGTAACGATATTAGTTCAGGAAAAAGGGCATGGCACAAAAGAAAATATTGCACACCGTTTTGGAATGGTGTCTCCGGAAGGATATAGAAAATCTCTTCGTTTAATGAAACAGGCTGAAAAATTTAACCGTCCGGTAATTTGTTTTGTTGATACACCGGGTGCGTTCTGTGGACTTGAAGCGGAAGAAAATGGACAAGGAGAAGCAATTGCCAGAAACTTATATGAATTGTCAGGATTGAAAGTTCCGGTATTATCTGTTGTAATCGGTGAAGGCGGAAGTGGTGGAGCTCTTGCATTTGCAGTCGCAGATGAAGTTTGGATGATGGAGCATGCAATTTATTCTATTTTGTCACCGGAAGGCTTCGCTTCTATTTTGTGGAAGGACAGTAAACGAGCAAAAGAAGCGGCGGATGTGATGAAGATAACAGCACAGGATTTAAAAGCTCTCGGAATTATTGAACAGATTATCCGAGAAGAAGAACCGCTCACCAGAGAAAATATGATGCAGCTTAAAGATAACATGGATGAGAAAATAAATTGTTTTCTGAAAAAATATAAAGCATTGTCAAAACAAGAATTGGTTCAACACCGATATAAACGATTTCGCAATATCTAAAAAATAGTGGTTTCAATCTTGTCAACGTGTTATACTATATTGGATTGGAGAAGATAAGACATATTAAAACAAAAGTGAAGTGTTTGAAAGGAATATGTCTTAAACAATAGAAAAGACAGGAGAGAACGCTGTGGATAACCGAAAGATAATAAACGATGTTCTTGTACATTTATTTAATGAGATATTGCAGCTGGAAGAAGAGGCAATTATTACAGAAGAATATAAAGATATCACCAATAATGATATGCACATCATTGAGGCGGTTGGACTTGACGGAGGAAATATGTCCTCTATTGCGGCAAAGTTAAAAGTAACAGTTGGTTCCTTGACGACTTCTATGAACGGGCTTGTAAATAAAGGATATACTGAACGAAAACGAGGAGAGAAAGATCGTCGTGTTGTAAATATTTATCTGACTGAAAAAGGAAGAAAAGCATATCATCATCATGCAGAATATCATGAGCAGATGACAGATGCAGTAATGAGACAATTAAATGAAGAAGAGATAGGAGTTCTTGTTAAAACATTAAATGGACTCAGTGAATTCTTCTATCAATACGAACAAAAAGAGAAGCGGAATTAATCGCTTCTCTTTTTGTCTTAGAAAAATGTAATATAATGGTTAGATACAATCGCTTCTCTTAATATATCCAGGCTGTTCCGGTGTGCAAATTACTTCTTTTGCATGAATCAGTTTAGCGTACTTATCAATGATCAGATTTTCTGCATGTACATCTTCACCGATTGTTACATTTGGAAGTACAACACAGTTCTTTAATACAGCCCCTTTCTTAATATTACATCCACGTCCGATAATGCTGTTTTCAATATCTCCTTCAATAGTACATCCGTTTGAGATGATAGAAGAGCGGGCACTGGCTGTTTCTAAATATTTTGTTGGGCAAGAATCACTAGTTCTTGTATAAATTGGCCAATCCTCTTCGAAAAGAAGATTTCTTGTTTTTGCATCCAGTAAAGAGAGATTTGCATCGAAATAACTCTTTAAGTCAGTAACAGCGGCAAAGTATCCACGATGTGAAATTCCACGTACATCAAAGTCCTGGCAAGCATGATTAACTACCTGAGGAAGTGTATACAATGCAGAATGTGATGCCCCTTTCTTAAGTAAATCGATGAACAAATCTTTTCTCATAACATAAGTATCCATGAAAATATTGCGGTTCTTTGCGGTCGCACGATTCTTTTCAATAGAAAGGACACCTTTTTGTTTATTCAAATTTAAAATATCACAATTGAAAAAGCTCTCATTTGCATTATCTACTGTATGATAAAGCAATGTGATATCTGCTCCGGATTCAACATGTTTATTCATAAGCTCATCAAAATCCTGCTTAAATATCATGTGGCTAGGAGCAATGATCACGTAGTCAAAAGGACTTTCTTCTATGTAAGATAAGTTATCTAAATATGTTGCAATATCAGTGTCATACAATGAATTCTTTCGTTCACCTTCAGAAAATAGTATATGAAGATGTCCACGTTTTGAATTGATATTATAATGACGACCTGTACCAAGGTGTTCTACTAAAGAACGTGGTTGTTTGTTAAGAAATACTTTGATTTGATCCATTCCACTGTTTGTCATATTTGAAAGTGGAAAATCAATCATTCTATATCTTCCTAAGAAAGAAAATGCTCCGATTGAACGGTAATCCTGAAGTCCTTCTACGTGAACCTGACTTCTGGAGAAATTAATGATTCCTAATGCGTCACACATATTATTCTGCCCCCTTTACGCGTTTTGCTACAAGTTCAATATTTTCGCTGTCTGCGCTTCCAACAACGGCATCTTTACCAATGCGGACACCATCTGCGACAAGGGCACGGGTTACAACGGCACCTTCTTCAACAACAACACCAGGCATCAGTACACTGTCAATAACTTTTGCACCGGTTGCTACTTTTGCACTCGTAAATAATACAGAGTTTGTAATCTCACCATCGACATCGCATCCCTGAGTAATAAATGCTTTGTTAATGTTAGCATTTGGTCCTAAAATATGAGGAAGAGTAGTAGAATCCTCTGTATAAATTTTCCATGAAGGATCATTGAGGTCTAATTCATTCTTAGGATCAAGCAAGTCCATGTTAGCTTCCCATAAAGAATCAATTGTACCTACATCTTTCCAGTAGCCTTTAAATTTATATGCAAAGAGACGTTTTTCATCTGCAAGCATCTGCGGAATGATATCTTTACCGAAGTCATGGCTCGAATTAGCATCCTTCATATCAGCCTGCAACATCTTACGAAGCAGTTTCCAGTTGAAAATATAAATTCCCATAGAAGCAAGGTTGCTCTTTGGATGTTCTGGTTTCTCTTCGAATTCAACAATACGTCCGTCTTCGTTAGCGTTCATAATACCAAAACGGCTGGCTTCTTTCATTGGAACTTCAATAACGGCAATTGTAGCATCAGCATTGGATTTGATATGATAATCCAACATCTTTGCATAATTCATCTTATAAATGTGGTCTCCGGAAAGGATAAGAACATATTCCGGATTATAATTGTTAATAAAATCAATGTTCTGTGAAATAGCATCTGCAGTTCCACGATAAACATCCAGATCAGTATCTGCTTTCTCACGTGGTGGAAGTACATAAACACCACTGTTTTTTGCATCCAGACCCCAACGTCTTCCAGCAGCAACATAACTATTCAAAAGAATTGATTCATACTGGGTAAGCACTCCTACAGTATCGATTCCACTGTTCGCACAGTTACTAAGTGGAAAGTCAATGATTCGGTACTTTCCCCCATAAGATACTGCCGGCTTAGCGACTTTGTTTGTCAGATCATGAAGACGACTGCCGCGTCCACCAGCTAAAATCATAGCAAGCATATTATTTTGTTTCATTGAGTATCCTCCCATATTGCTTTTTCATAAGATAAATATATTATACTATGAAAAAACAGAAAATACCATATAATTTGAGAGAAAATACCAAAAAAAATTGAAAAATAGGGGAAAAGATATATAAAAGATACAAAAATCCCATTTAACTATGGAATTGTAAAACTACATAGCTAATGGGATTTTTTGTATTAGAAATTAATTATCAAAATCATCTTCAAATGGATCATCATAGTCATCTGACGGGTCGTAATCATCAGAATCTCCTCTGGATGCAATTGTAAGAATCAAGAAAATTACTGCAAGAACAAGCCCTGCAATTGCACAATACAAAAGGTTGGCTTCTCCTTGGCGTTTCATAAATGCATATACACCGCCACCAAGATATAAAATCATTGGTAGAATGAAAGCAAAAACAGAATTCGACTTCTGCATAATTAATAATAACAGTGCAGATACAAACATACATGCTGCAAGAATGGCATAAGTCATACCGGCAGAAGCTGTATCACCGGATAGAATACCATCCAGACCTGCCATTAGTGCAGAATAAACACAGAAACCAAAACCTCCGATAGAGAGAATTCCTAAAAGAACACGTAAGACGCGGAATCTGGCTTTTGGTTCGTATTCATCATCCCAGTCATCATCATCATTCATATCATCATATGCATTCATTGTACGCTGCTTCAAATCGGAAAGATCATCCGTGTTAGAAATCTTGTTTGATTTGTAGGATGGATCGGTTGAAAGCATATCCTCGTAACCTTTGCGCATTGCATGTTCTCGTTTTGCACGAACATGCTGAGGTGGAATATTACTATATTTTTGCTCTTCTGTAGTTTCAGAAGCAGAAGAGAGAGCTGCCTCTTCTTCAATAGGACGGCGCTTTTTAGGAGCAGCTTCTCCATCAGCCGTGCGACGTTTCTTAGGAGTTCCGTCTTCATTGACAGGACGACGTTTCCTAGGTGCGTCCTCTCCGTTAACAGGGCGAGACTTTTTAACAACTTTTTTCTCTTCGTCTGAGCGAGTAGGTTCAGCCTGTTTTGCATCTTCAACCGCTTTCTTAGCTGCCATTTTCTTTGCACGTTGTTTATCTAAATTCCACTGCTTTTTACAGTCTTTGCAAATCGCATACTGATTCATAATTGGCTCACCATTCTCATTGGTTCCAACTTGTTTCTGCTGTAATATAACATCTTTTCCACATAATGGACACTTCATATGTATACTCCTTATTTTTTATAAATTTTTACAACATGAACATTATAACATTTTATGAAAGCAAGAACAATGTTAAAATAGGTGTTATTTTGAAAAAATTGTGAAAAAAGTATGGTTAATTGTCGAAATGCGGAATTGTATTTCAAAGAAAATATTTAAAATATTTGCATCTTTAGAACTTTATTATGATAAAACAGTGGATTTTATGAATTTAATGTGTTAAAATATTAGATAGTCTTTGAGTAACAAAGGAGTACGGCATATGAGTAAAAAAATAAGAACAGAGGCAGTAGACTATTTGTTTGATGCAATTTTGAGTTTGCAGGATAAAGAGGAATGCTACACATTTTTTGAAGACATTTGTACAATTAATGAGTTGTTGTCTCTTTCACAAAGATTCGAGGTTGCGAAGATGCTGAGAGAGAAAAAGACATATCTTGAGATTGCGGAAAAGACAGGTGCTTCTACAGCTACGATTAGTCGAGTGAACCGGTCATTGAATTATGGAAATGACGGATATGATATGGTGTTCAGACGACTTGAGAGTAAAAAAGAAAACTAAAGACAAAAAGAAAAACGAGAACTGTTTAGTGCATAGCAGTTCTCGTTTTTTTATTCTTGTGGATGTACTTCATCCAGCAATTTTTCAATGATTTGCTTTTTGACATATACATCAAAACTGAGATCGCACAGCAGAGAAAATAGCTGTAGCTGCTCTTTGTCTTCATCGTGAACTTTAGAAAAAGAACCTTCAGAACGAGCAAAAGCTGTTTTTAACTCTTCCTGCAGAGAATCGATTCGTGACTTCTGGACAGAGCAGATTTCTTCATAAATGTCTGTCATAGATAAATTCTCGTCAGTATGAAAATACTTTTCTGTAATAGGTTTTAATAAAGTTTCAATATCTTTAATAGAAAGAATATTTTTAAAATAGTAGATAAAGATCAATACTAAGACATGCTCTTTGGAATATTTCTTCTTATCCGGTGGAGGCAGAAGATTATTTTTTGTGTAGTTGTTGATCATTGTCTTTGTTAAAATCTTGTCGTCATCATAACGCTTGGTAGAAGAAAGTCCTTCTTCCATTAAAGTAGTAACCTGATCCATGTACAGATTCATATTCGGAATCTCAGTAGAGTGGATATAATCAATGCGTGAAATACTATTTAAAATACTGTTTAAGATATCATTGGAATCTATTGTCATTTTATCACCTCAATATAGCTATTATATAGTATTAAAAACTAGATGGCAAGCATTTTTGAAAATGAATTTCGTATGAATTTTAAGAACTTTAAGCGTGAAAATGTATGTGTCATATGTTAATATAATAATACTGTTTGAAAGATATACAGAGAACTGGGATTTAAAGGGAGCAATAAAGGATGATATATGAACCATTATTCAAGTTGGAACGAACGGGAGTACAGATTCATTATTATACAGGAAAAGGGAAATATAATCCGGTACATTGGCATTCTGCAATAGAACTTATATACGTATTAAATGGAAATGGGTCGATCATGATAGATGGAAAAGACTATCTGGTTGTTGCGGGAGATTTTGTAGTGCTGGATTCTAACCAGATGCATGAAGTTAAGGCAGCAAATGCGTCAATGATGGTGGTAATTCATTTTTCAAGAAACAGTATGAAAAACTATGTTTCAGATATAGAAAAATATCGTTTTTTCTGTACTCGGGAAAAATTAAAAAAAGAACAGTTGGAGGCATATTTAAAAATATGTGAGATGTTAAAAGGCTTGCCGCCGATGTACGTGATGCATCCTGTCGGATATCGGTTGAAAAGTCAGGCTATTGCGATGGAAGTATTCTTTGAGCTTTTGAATCATTTTGCAACAAGAGAAGAACATGTACAAACTTCAGAGCGCAATACGATATTGGAACGTCTGGGAGAAATTACAGAGTATATAGAATTACATTATAAAGAGCAGATTTCATTGGAAGAGATTGCGTCACATTTTTATTTGAGCAGAGAATACTTTAGTCGTTTTTTTAAACAAAATATGGGGGTAAATTTTTTGAGATATGTCAATCAGGTGCGATTGATGCATATTTACCAGGATATCTGCAATACACAAAAAGGAATTTTGGAGATTGCAGAAGAGAATGGATTTACGAATTACAAATTATTTAACCGAATGTTTCATGAGATATACGGATGTTCCCCGAGAGATGTGCGAAAGAAGTAGAAATTCTAGTTGACAATAAAGAACATGTGTTCGATAATAAAAGCAAGAGTTTGGGTTAAATGAAGATAAGATGGGAGAGTTTTATGAGCATATATGATACGTTGAATGAGCAGCAAAGAGAGGCTGTTTATCATACCGAAGGACCACTTTTAATTCTGGCAGGAGCCGGTTCTGGTAAGACCAGAGTGCTGACTCACAGAATTGCATATTTAATAGAAGAAAAGGGTGTAAATCCTTGGAACATACTGGCAATTACATTTACAAACAAAGCGGCAGGAGAGATGCGTGAACGAGTAGACAATCTTGTTGGATTTGGTTCGGAAAGTATATGGGTTAGTACATTTCATTCCACTTGTGTAAGGATTTTAAGAAGATATATCGATCGCATCGGCTACGATACGAATTTTACAATATATGACAGTGATGACCAGAAGACATTGATGCGTGATATATGTAAGCAATTGAATATAGATACAAAGAAATTTAAAGAGAGAACATTTCTTGGAGCAATTTCGTCAGCAAAGGATGAGATGGTAACGCCGGCAGAATACGAGGTGAATGCAGTCGGAGATTTTTCAAAACAGATGATTGCAAAAGTATACTGGGAATATGAAAAACAACTGCAGGCGAATAACGCATTAGATTTTGATGACCTGCTGATGAAGACAGTACAGCTTTTCCAGAAGGATGCAGAGGTTTTGGAGTATTATCAGAATCGATTCAGATATATTATGGTGGATGAATATCAGGATACGAATACAGTGCAGTTTAAATTTGTCAGCCTTTTAGCAGCGAAGTATCAGAACTTATGTGTAGTAGGAGATGATGATCAGTCCATTTATAAATTTAGAGGAGCTAATATACAGAATATATTAAGTTTTGAAGAGAAATTCAAGGATGCAAAAGTAATAAAGTTGGAACAGAATTATCGTTCAACAGGCAATATTCTAAATGCTGCGAATGCAGTGATCCGCAATAATCACGGACGAAAAGATAAATCTCTTTGGACGGAAAAAGGAGATGGGGAAAAAATCCAATTGCATGAGTTTGATACAGCATATGATGAAGCTGAATTTATTGTAAATCAGATTAAAAGTGGATGCACAAAAGGAAATCATTATAATGATTACGCAATCTTGTATAGAACAAATGCACAGTCTCGTATTTTTGAGGAAAAATTTGTGGCAAACAATATTCCATATAAAATTATCGGTGGGGTGAATTTCTATGCAAGACGCGAGATTAAGGATTTACTTTCATATTTAAAGACAATAGATAATGCGAGAGATGATTTGGCTGTTCGAAGAATTATTAATGTCCCGAAACGTGGGATTGGTCTTACAACAGTGAATCGTGTGCAGGATTCTGCCCAGATGAGAGGAATTGGATTTTATGAAGCACTGCAAGGTCTGGATCTGATTCCGGGGATTGGAAGAAGTGCTGCAAAACTAGATTCATTTGTTGCGTTGATTGAATATTTCAAAGGCAGACTTGGAAAAATCAGTTTAACGGATCTGTTAAAAGAGATTATTGAGATGACAGCATATGTAGAAAGTCTTGAGGCAGAGGATAAGGAAGATGCACAGGCCAGAATTGAAAATATTGATGAATTGCTTAATAAAGTGGCAACTTATGAGGAAGTCTGTGCAGCAGAGCAAAAAGAAGTTTCATTAAGCGGCTTCTTAGAAGAAGTAGCATTAGTGGCAGATATTGATAATTTAGATGAAGAACAGGATTATGTTGTTTTGATGACATTGCATAGTGCGAAAGGATTGGAATTTCCGAATGTATACCTGGCAGGTATGGAAGACGGATTATTTCCAAGTTATATGTGTATCGATAATCCGGAAGATCTGGAAGAAGAAAGACGTTTGTGTTATGTAGGAATCACACGTGCAGAACAAGAGCTTGTGCTGAGCTGTGCAAGAATGCGTATGGTACGAGGAGAGACACATTATAATCGAGTATCCAGATTCGTGAAAGAAATACCAGAAGATTTGCTCGAAAAAGAAGAGAAGCTGTTTTCTGTCAAAGAAGAAAAAGATTCTGCTGTTCAAACAGCATTTAAGCAGGCAAAACAAGCATTTACACAAAAACCATTTACTACATATGCTTCACCTCTTATGACGGGGGCAAAGCAATTTGCGGTGACAAAAGAAAAAGGCCTTGATTATACAATCGGAGACAGAGTGAGACACATTAAATTTGGTGTAGGAACTGTAAAAGATATTGTAGAAGGCGGACGAGATTATGAAGTGACAGTAGAATTTGATACTGCCGGAGTAAAGAAGATGTTTGCTACATTTGCAAAGTTAAAAAAGGAAGAATAAAGTTATTCGTTTTTCTGTGAATTTTTCAATGAATTTAGTAGTAATCTGAAAATGATAGTGTTATAATATCAGAAAAGAACTCTACCAAGAAAAGGGAAAGGGCGTGTAAGATATGAACAGAGTAGAAGAGTTAATTGCTGAGACAAAACTGAAAGAACTTTTAAACAAAAAGGAAGAAGAAAAACCATGTAAAGCAATCCTTTGGACATTGGCAATTATCGGTGCGGTTGCAGCAGTAGCAGGTATTGCCTATGCAGTATACAGATTCTTTACACCGGATTATCTCGAAGATTTTGACGAAGATTTCGATGATGATTTTGATGATTATTTCAGTGACGAGGATCAGATCTAATCAGTTTGAAAGAATTTGAAGTTATCAGACATCAAATCAGAGGTAAACAGTAACGGCTAAACATAAGGACAGGATGTGGTGGTAAGGTACCGCACCCTGTTTCTTTTTGCTAGAAAGAGAGTGTTATGAAAAAAGGACAGATATTTGAAGGAATTATAGAAAAAGTTGAATTTCCAAATAAAGGAAAAGTATACGTGCCGGAAGAAGACAGATATGTAATTGTAAAAAATGGAATTCCGGGACAGAAAGTGAAATTCATTGTCAATAAATTTAAAAGCGGTAATGCGGAAGGAAGGCTACTGGAGGTCTTAGAAAAATCAGAAAAAGAAACAAGAACTCCGGTCTGTAGCATTTTCCCGGCATGCGGTGGATGCATGTATCAGACAATGTCTTATGAAGATCAGATGCAGATGAAAGGGGAACAGGTCAGAGAAATTTTGGAATCGGCCATGGCACCTGGAAAAACATTTACATTTGAAGGCGTAAAGGCAAGCCCAAAAGAATTTGGTTATCGTAATAAGATGGAATTCTCATTTGGAGATGAATATAAGGACGGACCATTGTCACTGGGACTTCATAAAAAAGGAAGTACTTATGATGTATTAACAGCATCAGACTGCAAATTGGTACATCAGGACATGAATAAGATTTTAATGTGCGTGTTAGAATATTTCCAGAATTTAGGTGCGAGCTATTATAAGAAAATGCAGCATATTGGATATTTGCGTCATTTATTGCTTCGTCGTGGTGATACAACAGGAGAAATATTAATCAATCTCGTAACTACAACACAGGAGGATTATGATCTTACACCATTAGTAGAACAATTGTTGGCATTACAGTTAGAAGGTAAAATCGTAGGAATTCTCCATATATTAAATGATTCGCTGTCAGATGTAGTACAAAGTGATGAGACGAAAGTTCTCTATGGACAAGACTTTTTCTATGAAAACCTGCTTGGACTGGAATTTAAAATCACACCTTTTTCATTCTTCCAGCCTAACTCTCGAGGTGCAGAAGTATTATATACCATCGTGAGAGATTATATCGGAGATATCCACGATATGACTGTATTTGACTTATTTAGTGGAACAGGTACGATTTCTCAGGTACTTGCACCAGTTGCAAAAGAAGTTATCGGAGTGGAGATTATCGAAGAAGCAGTAGAGGCTGCAAAAGAGAATGCAGCGCGGAATGGGTTGGAAAATTGCCGCTTTATTGCAGGTGATGTATTCAAGGTACTTGATGATATAGAAGAAAAACCAGATGTAATTGTATTAGATCCACCAAGAGATGGTATCCACCCAAAGGCACTTCCGAAGATTTTGGATTATGGGGTAGATACAATTGTGTATATTTCTTGTAAGGTGACAAGCTTGGCAAGAGATCTTGCGATGTTCCAGGCAAGGGGATATGAAGTTGTGAAAGCGGTTGCTGTAGATCAATTTTGCGAAACGGTGCATGTGGAAGTCGTGTGCTTATTGTCTAGAAAAGAGAAATAAATAGCGAAAAGTAGTGTATATACGGGCTTTTTTGAGATTAGGCAATAATTCATGAAAGTTCGTATTTCTTTTTATTACGTAAAAGGTAATAAAAAACAAAAAATAAGATGAAAAGTATTGAAAAAAATTTGAAATGGTGATATAATTCTGTTACTGAAAAGGTAATAAAAATGAAAGGAGAGGAATAATTAAGTTTGGGAATGCAAATACTGTATAAGAATGAAACGGCAAAGAAACAGTTTTGTCCTGAGTACAAGAAAAAATGGCGATATCCTGAGCAAGTAAAAAAGAAACTTGAAGCTGCAGAAAATTTCATACGTAATGCAGAGTCTTTAATGGATGTTGCTAATTATCCTCCGTTTCATTTTGAACATTTAAAAGGTGATAGAAAAGATGAATGGAGCATACGATTAGGTAATACGGGTTATAGAATTACAATGATTCCTTGTGATAATAACGGTAATGAGATTGTAGAAGGAGACATTTTGGCACAGTGTAAAATGATTAAAATTGTGAAAGTAACGGAGGTGTCGAACCATTATGAGTAATGTTAATGAATACAAAGATATAGTGGCATATCACCCTGGATATTATATTGCAGATATTATTGAGGATATGGAAATTAGTCAGGCTGAATTTGCCACAAGAATGGGAACAACAGCTAAGACTTTAAGTCTGTTGATAAATGGTCAGGCTAATATTTCAAATGATTTAGCAAAGAAACTTTCTGCGATGCTTGGAACCAGCGTAGAAGTTTGGCAAAATTTACAGAATACTTATGATCAGAAGTTGATTGAAATACAGCAAGCTAAGGATGTTGATGCACAGGCTGAATTTGCAAAAGAAATAGATTATAAATATTTTGTTGATGTTATTGGTTTGCCAATTGCAAGAAGCATAGATGAAAAAGTGGCGAATTTGTGTAAGTATTTTAAGGTTGCAGATTTGCGAATTATGTTACAACCAGATTTTTTGGTAAATTTCCGATCAAGTTCATCTTGTAATAGCGAGAAAAATATTATTAATTCTAGAGCATGGATTCAAACTGCTATTAATATCTCAAAAAGTACTGAAGCTAAGCCGTATAATGCAGAGAAGCTAAAAGGTTATCTGCCAGAGCTTAGAGGAATGACGATTAAAAAGCCGGAAGAATTTCTTCCAAGAATGCGTGAAATTTTTGCTGAATGCGGTGTTGCTTTTGTCTTGTTACCACATTTAAAGAATTCAGGCGTGAATGGTGCTGTTAAATGGGTATCGGATGATAGAGTAGTACTTGCGATGAATAATAGAGGGTTGGATGCAGATAAATTTTGGTTTTCATTATTTCATGAAATTAAACACGTACTGCAGCAAAAAATAAAAACTGTATTTATTAGCAGCACAGTTGAAGAAATGCAAGATATTAATGATAAATTGGAAATTGAAGCAGATAAGTTTGCAAAGAACTATTTGATTTCACCGATAGATTATAAAAGGCTGGCACCAACAAGACATACTTCGGATGATGAAATCGTTGAATTTGCAAAAAACATAGGAATACATCCAGGAATTGTAGTTGGAAGATTACAGCATGAAGGTATTATAGCACAAAATAGGTGCTCAAAGTTAAAAGAAAAGTATGTGATAGAAATAAAGCATACTGCATAAAATAACTTGCAGGGGAGTCGTGAAATGCGATACCCCTATTTTTTATGCAAAGGGATGTAGCAAAACGTGCCCCTTATGCGTAGAATGAAAAAGTGCGGTAAGATAAGATCTGTAAAGTAATCATTTATAAGTCATCAATGGTGAGCGGGCAATATTTTGATAACAAAAATACTCTGTATCTAACTTAATTATACGATTGACAGAGAAATGCGTCCAAAATAAGTATTGGAGATAGTTGAAACGAGTACTAAAATAAAGTTGGGACGCAAAACGAAGGTTATATTAGGAAAAAATAAGAATTGTAGGTGGAAGGTTTGAATATAGAAGCATATGATGCTGATTCATTGAGAAAAATGGTTAGGTTGCTTGAATATGAGAACAAGATATTAAAAGATAAATTGAAGAAAGCAGGCATTTCATATGAAGAGGTGAATCCTTTTGAAGAAAAAATAGAAAGTGCAGAAGAATATGACCTGGATCAAGGGAGTCGTATTGTAAATCCGCCATATATTACAGAGAAAATGGCAATACGTTTCTTTTCGATGTTTTGGGGAAGAGAAGATGTATATGCCAGACGGGGAAAGAATGGGGGTTATTTTCCACAATGTGCAAATCGTTGGAATGACCGGCTTTGTCCTAAACAACGTAAAGAGAAGGTAATTTGTGATGAATGTGAAAATACCAAATGGATTAGTTTGGATGTTAAAAAAATAATTGCTCATTTGTTAGGCACAAAAGAAGATGGATCAGATGTAATAGGTGTATATCCTTTACTGCCAAATGGTACATGCAGATTTATTGTATTTGATTTTGATAATCACGAAAAAGGAGCAGAGGTTACGGACTTTGCAAATACGGATAATGAGTGGCATAAAGAAGTGGATGCGCTTAGAAAAATGTGTGAGCTTAATGGTATCAGACCTTTAGTTGAGAGATCTCAATCTGGAAAAGGTGCCCATGTATGGATTTTCTTTAAAAAAGCAATACCTGTGGCAACAGCAAGGAATTTTGGATTTCTCCTGTTAGACAAGGGTTCAACTTCCATCAATCTGAAATCGTTTCATTATTATGATAGAATGTATCCTTCGCAGGATGTGGCAAGCAGCATAGGTAATTTGATTGCATTGCCATTACAGGGGCAGGCACTTAAAAATGGAAATAGTGCTTTTGTAGATGAAAATTGGAATGCATATCCTGATCAATGGGATGCTCTTTTCAATAAAACAAGAAAGCTGGGAATAGAAGATGTTGAACAATGCATGGCAAAATGGCAGGGAGAATTAGCAGAAGTCAGAGGAATGCTTACTAATATTGAGAAGAATGTCAGACCGAAACCATGGAAGAAGAAATGTGAGTTTTGTAATTCAGATGTTGTGGGCAAGCTTCACATGGTATTGGGCAATGGAGTTTATATAGATACTCTGAATCTTATGCCAAGAATACAAAATCAGATTCGTAGTTTGGCGGCATTTGATAATCCGGAATTTTACAAAAATAAAAGGCTGGGATATTCTAATTATTATAATTTTAGTGCTGTATATTTAGGTAAGGATATAGATGGATATATACAGATTCCGAGAGGACTTCGGGGAAATATTATACAGGAATGTGAAAAAGCAAGCATTTCAGTTGATGTCTCAGATCAAAGAGAAACAGGACAACCTATCAGAGTGTCTTTTAAAGGTGATCTGCGAATGCAACAGGAATTAGCAGCAGAAAAATTATTATCACATTCAGATGGGGTTCTGAGTGCGGCAACTGCATTTGGAAAGACTGTAGTATGTAGTTATCTTATTGCAGAGCGAAAAGTAAATACGCTCATTTTGCTACAAAGTAAAGATTTGCTTAATCAGTGGGTTGATGAATTGAATCATTTCTTAGAGATAAGAGAAGAACCACCGGAATATGAAACAAAAACAGGAAGAAAGAAAAAAAGAAATAGTGTGATAGGCATTTTGCACGGAAATAAAAATACATTAACAGGGATCATAGATGTTGCAACGGTTGGTTCAATGTACAGCAGAGGAAAATTTAATGAACGAATTAATTCTTACGGAATGGTAATTATGGATGAATGTCATCATGCAGCTTCTAACACATCTATGGAATTATTGCAGAAAATAAATGCAAAATACGTGTATGGTGTTTCTGCTACGCCTAAACGTGGCGACAGTCTTGATCGGATTATCTATATGCTGCTGGGACCTTTGAGACATAGATTTACTGCGTTAGAGAGGGCTAAGGAACAGGGGATTGGACATTATTTTGTCCCAAGATACACGAGAGTAGTTGATACTGCAGAAAGCAAGGATAATATTAATAAAGCATATAATTTGATTAGTACCAGTAAGGTGCGCAATGAAATGATCATAGATGATGTTATAACTTGTGTTGCAAGAAAACAAACTCCTGTAATTTTGACAAGATTTAAGGAACATGCAAAATTTTTACATGATGCCTTAAAGGAAAAAGCAGATCATGTATTCCTTCTGTATGGGGATAATTCGGATAAGGAAAATGCTGAAATAAGAGTAAAATTAAAGCAGATACCTGAAAATGAATCGCTTATTTTGGTGGCAACTGGTCAGAAAATAGGAGAAGGGTTTGATTTTCCAAGACTGGATGTATTAATGCTTGTAGCACCTGTATCTTTTGAAGGACGCCTGGAACAGTATGTAGGCAGATTAAACAGAGATTATGTCGGAAAAGAAGCCGTTTATGTGTATGATTATATCGATTCACATGTGCGTTATTTTGATAAAATGTATGCAAAAAGGTTGAGAACATACAGAAAAATGGGATTTTCAATCTGGATGCAAGAGTTGCAACCTAAACAAATAATAAATGCAATATTTGATTCTGCAAATTATACCGAAAAATTTGAGCAAGACATTGTAGAGTCAGAAAAAATGGTGGTAATTTCCAGTCCGGATATCAAACAGGATAAAATTGACAGATTTTTATTATTAATAAAGAAGAGACAGGAAGTAGGTGTAAAGGTCACAGTTATTACAACAAATCCGGAAGACATTACTTACGGAAAGTCGGATGTATGTTATGAATTAATCCGAACAATGCAATTGGTAGGAATAAATGTGATAACAAGAACAGAAGTAGAAGAATGTTTTGCCGTTATTGATGATGAAATAGTATGGCATGGTGGAATGAATCTCCTTGGAAAAGCCGATGTCTGGGATAACTTAATGCGAATCAGAAATTCACAAGTTGCAACTGAATTGTTGGAAATTACTTTGGGATGTTCTGAGGAGAGGTCATTTATGATATAATTTGCTTAGATTTATGTTTTTTGATATTGTTGAATGATCTCATATAGTAAGATTGAATTGGAGAAATAGACATGGTGTATTATTCAAAATGTGGTAAACAAATGGATGATAGTGCAACATAGTAGTACAAATGATGAAGAAATATAGAAGGAATACTGATATGAATATACAAATATTTGGAACAAAGAAATGTAATGATACTAAGAAGGCGGAGCGTTTTTTTAAGGAGCGGGGCATAAAGTATCAGTTCATTGATATGAAAGAAAAAGGCATGAGCAAAGGAGAATTTAATTCAGTAGCGCAGGCAAATGGTGGATTAGAAAATATGGTTAACTGGGATGGCAAGGACAAGGATTTACTTGCCCTTATTAAGTATATCACAGATGAAGATAAGCTCGAAAAGGTGCTTGAGAATCCACAGGTAATTAAAACACCAGTAGTAAGAAACGGAAAGCAATCAACACTTGGTTATCAGCCGGATATCTGGAAAGGATGGAATTAAATGTACTTAATTAAGACTTTTAGCAGGAATGAACAAGTAACAAAAGGAGGACACCTATTTGAAAAAGAAAAAAGACGAAATCACCATCCGTTCAAGTGCAGCGGAATACTTAACCTATGTTGCCTCTGTTGGTGATCAGCAGGACAGTATTGAGATGCGCTACGAGGATGAGAATATATGGCTGACACAGAAGATGGTGGCCACGTTGTACGATGTTGGTTTATCAACAATAAATGAACATATTAAAAAGATTTATGCAGATAGTGAATTAGAAGAGTCTGCAACTATTCGGAATTTCCGAATAGTTCAAACCGAAGGTTCGCGTCAGGTTACTCATGATACGAAACATTATAATCTTCAAATGATTATTGCGGTTGGATTCAAGGTTAATAATGAGTGAGCAGATGCGGATAAGCCACACATGGGATTAACTACATGGGCGTCAGCACCGGAAGGAAAGATCGTAAAAAGTGATGTGAGCGTTGCGAAGAATTATCTTTCAGAGAAGGAAATGCGTTCATTAGAGCGTATCGTTTCGGCATATCTGGATCTGGCAGAGGATCGTGCTGAACGTCACATTCCGATGACAATGGAGGACTGGGCAAAGCGTCTGGATTTGTTCCTGATGGCAGATGACAGAGAGGTCCTTCAGGATGCGGGTAAGATCACAGCGGAGATTGCCAAGGCGAAAGCTGAGACCGAATTTGAAAAGTATCGTGTTATTCAGGACAGATTATTCATGTCTGACTTTGATAAATACATGTTGGAAGTTGTTGCAAAATTTGCAACAACTGCTTCTGATGGAAAAGTTTACAATGTAGACTATTACAATCTTGATGTTATTATTTCTGTTGGCTATCGTGTAAAATCAAAACGAGGAACACAGTTTAGAATCTGGGCAACCGGAATTTTAAAAGAATACATGAGAAAAGGTTTTGCACTTGATGATGATCGTTTGAAAAATCTAGGTGGCGGTGGATATTTTAAGGAATTGTTGGATAGAATCCGTGATATTCGCGCATCCGAGAAAGTATTTTATCGTCAGGTTCTGGAAATTTATGCAACGAGCATAGATTATGATCCGAAAGCGGAAATTCTATTGCATGTCCGCTATCACGGTTCCTGAATCCAAGCAGATAGTTTCTAAGTCCGATATCAACGATGTAATACTTTCCAAGAGTACGTAAGAAATACTGCGTCCGATGTTATCTGCAAGGAACATGACAATCTTTTTCATAAGCACAGGGTCAGTGATTTTCTTTTGAGCTCTGCGATTTTCATGTTCGAGAATATCTCTTAAAATAACAGTTGAGTAGATATCCTCAAGTAGCACCAGAGCCTTTTCTTGGTCCAGTCCAACATCAGCAATTCCCGGCATTCCTTCTTGTGAAAAGAGTATAGTATAAACTTACTTGTACTAATATTCTGCAATTCTACTGCTAGTCGATTGATTTATGCGTACTCCCATTATAATATGTGTGCAGGAGGTGGATGTATGTATCAAATTAGTAATGAAAAATTCGGTTTATTTGTAACCGAATTAAGAAAGAAAAAGAATTTAACTCAAAAGGATTTGGCTGAAAAATTATATGTATCAGATAAAACGGTCAGCAAATGGGAACGTGGTGTTTCCCAAACAAAAAGATATTAAGAAACAGCCCATGTTTACCTGCTTGCAAACAAAAGAATATTGCTACTAGACTAAGAGATACTACATAAGTGTGTTGGTATCTCTTTTTTGTTGCCGTGAAACAGCAGACTATTTCATTTCTGCTTGATTACCTTAAAACTTATTAGTCTATGGTTTGTCAAGGGCTTGTTGCGTGAGAAATGCTGAATATCACCCTTTACAAAACATAGGCTGATAAGTAACTTTTCAAAAGCAGAAAAGAAATGGCAATGCTTATAACAATATGATATAATGCAGATGAAGACAAAAAAGGAATTTGTCGAGCTGGTTAGTTCGAGATAATTTTGAGTTTGTTAAGATGTGGTGCACTTGATGGAATCACAGGTACGACATCATATTATGGAGGATGAAATAGATGATAGGTTTGATTGTTGCGAGGTCAAAGAATAATGTTATAGGCAAGAATGGTAATATACCATGGAAAATAAAGGGAGAACAAAAGCAATTTAGAGAGTTAACAACGGGTAATGTGGTTATTATGGGGCGAAAGTCTTATGAAGAAATCGGTCATCCGTTGCCTAATAGAATGAATATTGTTGTTTCCACCACAACAGAGTATCAAGGAGATAATTTAGTTTCAGTTAAATCATTAGAAGATGCATTATTATTGGCTAAAGGACGAGATGTATACATATCTGGTGGATATGGACTATTTAAGGAAGCTTTGCAAATAGTAGATAAAATGTATATCACAGAAGTAGATTTAAATATTGAAGATGGAGATACATTCTTTCCAGAATTTGATATCAATGATTTTGAAGTTTTGATAGGGGAAACACTTGGTGAGGAAGTGAAATATACGAGAACATTTTATGTAAGGAAAAAATGAATTGAGTAAATTTTGGATTTAGGGTGTTTTCATAAATATATTGCTTTTTATGCATATATAAATTGTTGTAAGACAAATTCCAGTTGTGCGCCCAGCTAAGGGTGTGTAGTCAAGCCGGTGGGATTCCGGTTTATCCAAGGTTTAGCCAACCAGA
>ENA-OWON01000122-OWON01000122.1-gut-metagenome-genome-assembly--contig:-NODE-122-length-50063-cov-11.781699_pt1 | contig 50063 bp, 53 predicted proteins | sample MGYA00248257_ERZ651798 | MGnify/ENA primary metagenome ERZ651798 (study PRJEB26908, sample SAMEA4031708) | gut metagenome | biome: gut; feature: normal infant; material: stool | place: China | collected... | reverse complement strand
GAAATTCTTAGACGTTTGCTCATATTAAGATATTTGAACTTTAAGTCTTTTGATGAAATATATAGTATGCTTAACTACTCATATAATTATATAGTTCAAACTATGCATCCTAGGGCTTTGGAAGTTGTAGAAAGAGCATTAAGTAAAAAGTGTGTGGTCAATAATGGTTAATCGTGGTCGATCGTGGTTAATAATGGTTGATAATGGTTTTAGATTTATGGTATATTATAATTGCAAACAAAAAAGATAAACCGTTGGTAAAAATACCAGCGGTTTTATTGTTTTATAAGTTTATTTTGTATAAATATTGGTATATAGCCATATATTTTAATAATAATATGTATTTTTATTATTTATATTAGAATAATAGCCTTCATGTTGCAAAATCTATGTAATATGCTATACTAAATATAGGCAAAACATGATAAATTGTCATATGGACAGCAAAACCCCATGAAGCTTGCACCTTCATGGGGTTTCTTGCGTTATATAGCTAACGCTGAAGCTAGGCTAGTTGCCACATAAAACCGAAAAAAGCATGTCTAGCCCTTTGCAAATATAGTAGGCAACTATACTTGCCATGACAGCTTCTAAAAACATGATAAATCTTGACACATGGACACCTCCTAACTGTTACCAGTATAGGAAGGGCAACGAAAGATATTATAACATAGAATTATATTTGATGATATAATAATGATATCTTTTATTTGAGGTGATTTTATTATGGAAATTTCTACAGGGTCAGTTTTAGCAACTGCCTTTGGAGGAGCAGCTCTGGGTGCGCTTATTACAGGAGGATTCTCAATTTGGCTAAATAGAAAAAATTATAAAAGAGATTACTATAAAAAAATAATTGATAAACGAATAGAAGCGTATCAAGAATTAAATAATTTTCTTAATTATATGAGAATATATAATTATGTACAGTTAGATGGTAAGAATAAAATAATTCAAAAAGCATTTATTTCAGAAGATGAGTATAATACTGTTCTTGATAAATTAAAATCAATTCATGAGAGTACAATATGGTTGTCAAAAGATTTAGCAGATATGTTTTATGATTTTAGTAATTTATTAATTTATATAAAGGATTATATATATAATGAAGATTATAAAATAAAATATTGGCTTTCTGAAAATAATAAAGATGATTTATTAAAAAAAGTAGAGGAAGAAAAAGAGAAAATAAAAAATAATTTTCCAAATCAATTAAAGAGTATAAGTAACATGCGGTCTGAAAATAAAATTGATATAAATGCTACAGGTATTGTTTTTTTCGATTTGATAAAAGAAAGAAATGATGCTATAAAAGTAGCTCTTTTAAGAGATTTTAAAAATTTATATGATATAGAGGATTTTTTTGAAAATAAAATGGGTAATAAAACTTTTAAAATCCTTAAAATTTTTAATTGGTGGTAAAGCTAAGATATTATGATATGAAAAATAATTTCCTGTTATATTTGCAGTGGTTTTTTAGTACAAAAATTTAGGTGGTGAGGTGATTTGACAAATAAAAATATAAAAGATTTAGCTTTTGAAGATTATTGTGCAGGAATGAAATATAAAGATATAGCAGAAAAGTACGATATTAATTTATCAACAATAAAATCATGGGCTAGTCGTCATTGGAAAAAGTTGCAACCTAATACCAAAAAGGTTGCAACTAAAGAAGTTAAAAAGTCGCAACCTAAATTAATAGAAAAAATGAATGCAGATTTGGTTAACAATCTGCGTGAGGTAATGTATGATGAGCCTCAATTAACTGAACGACAGCAAGATTTTTGCATATATTATGTGATGAGCGGTAATGCTTTGCAAAGTTATTTAAAAGCTTATAAGTGTAGTTATGCTACAGCTTGTGTAGAAGCGTATGTTACCCTAGAAAAGCCTAGAATAAAAAATAAAATAAAAGAGCTTAAAGAAATCATGCGTCAACATACAGACATTGATGTTGATGATATGATTTCTTTTTTTATTAAAGTTGCTAAATCTGATATTCGTGATTATGTATCATTTAATAAAAATAGTGTGAAATTAAAAGATAGTGAGTTAATTGATACATCTATTATTCAAGAGGTAAAACAAGGTAAATTTGGGACTTCTATAAAAATGATGGATAAGTTTAAAGCTTGGGAGAAACTTGAAAAATATTTTGGTTGGGATAAACAAGAAAAGTGCAATAGTGAGTTAGCCACCGAGGAGCAAAAACTCCGTATTGAAAAACTCAAGAAAGAAATAGCAAAAGATAATACCCAAGAAACTTTAATGGAAGATGACGGTTTTACCAAAGCAATAGAAAATGCAACTAAAGAGGTATGGCGAGATGATTAAAAAAATAAAAAATATTATCAAGCCTGTTATAAAATTTAATACTTTTAGTAGAAAACAGTTGCAGATACTTACATGGTGGGAAAAGGAAAGTCCATATAGTAAATATAACGGTATTATATGTGATGGTTCTATTCGTGCGGGCAAAACTGTACCAATGGCAATATCTTTTGTTTTATGGGCAATGAAATATTTTGATGCCCAAAATTTCGCAATGTGTGGGAAAACGGTTGGTAGTTTTAAGCGAAATGTGTGGAAATGGCTTAAGCCAGTATTAATACTTCGAGGATTTGCGATCGAAGAAGATAGGACAAGTAATTTGATATATATCCAAAAAGGCTATGTAGTGAATTATTTTTATATCTTTGGTGGTCGTGATGAGTCTAGTCAAGATTTAATACAGGGTATTACTTTAGCAGGTCTGTTATTAGATGAAGTAGCACTTATGCCAGAAAGTTTTGTTAACCAAGCTACTGGTCGTTGTTCAATTTTAGGTGCCAAATTATGGTTTAATTGTAATCCAGAAAGTCCTGTACATTATTTTTATACAGATTGGATACAGAAAGCTAAAGAGAAAAAATTTCTTCATATACATTTTATGATGGAAGATAATCCTTCATTATCACAAGAAGTGATACAGTCTTATAAAAGCAGATATGCAGGAGTATTTTTTCAGCGTTTTATTTTAGGTTTATGGGTAATGGCACAAGGTGCTATTTATAAAGATTGTTTTGATGATGATAATTTATTTGGTGATGAATTAATAGATTATATAAGTCGAAATATATTCAGAATGAAACGTTATATATTTATTGATTATGGTACAGTAAATCCTATGGTTTTCTTAGATGTATATGATGATAATGAAAAATTATATGTGGTGAACGAGTATTACTACGACAGTAAAAAAACTGGTATTGAAAAAACAGACCTTGAATATGGAGAGGATTTATTAAAATTTGTAGGCGATAAAAGCATAACACCTGCTTATGTAGTAATTGACCCTTCGGCTGCTAGTTTTAAAGTTTTGCTTCGTAAAAAAGGATTAAGAGGAAAAGTAGCAGAGGATACTATAAATGCAGATAATAAGGTTTTAGAAGGAATCCGCCATGTATCCTCTTTACTAAAAAAGAAGATGTTATTATTTCATAAAGATAATTGTAAAAACACTATAAGTGAAATGAAATCTTATGTATGGGATGATAAAGCTTTAAAAAACCAAGCCAAAGAAAAGCCATTAAAAATAGCAGACCATGGACCGGACGCAGTACGTTATGGTTGTTTTACTCTTATAAACCCAAGGAGGTATAATAGTGCGTCGTAACAAAAATAAAAATAAAAAAATTATACGTGCCAAAGCAACAGACGCATTTCAAAATATGTTGGCACGTATGGGTGCTTTTACCCCTAGCTTACTAGAGGGTACTAATTATCCACTAACTAGACTTACAAGAAATTTTAACTTAATGAATTCTTTATATCGTAGCCATTGGATAATTAGAAATATCATTGATGTTATTCCGCAGGATATGACCAAAAACTGGATTAAGATTACATCTAACTTAACACCAGAAGCAATAACAGAATTAAAATCTGTAGAACGTAAAACAAGTATTATAAAAAAGATAACACAAGGCTTACGTTGGGGAAGGTTGTATGGCGGTGCTTTAGGTATAATGCTAATAAAGGGGCAAGGGGAAGATTTAAGTAAACCTTTAGATTTAGATAGTATAATGCCTGGAGATTTCAAGGGAATGCTTATTCTTGATAGATGGAATGGTTGTTATCCTGGTACAGGATTAGTAACAGATATATCAGACACTGAATATGGGCTACCAGAATATTACTATGTAACAGACCCAGAAACTAATATAAATATTAATATTCATCACAGCCGTGTTATTAGGTTTACCGGAGATGAATTACCGTATTGGGAATGGTTAGCAGAACAATATTGGGGAGCTTCAGTAATAGAGTCGCTTTTTGACGAACTAAAAAAACGTGATAATGTTAGTTGGAATATAGCAAATTTAACATTTCTAGCTAACTTAAGAGTATTGAAAATGAGTGATTTAGGTCAGCTTTTATCAACTACAGATGTTAACAGCCAAAGAGAATTATACGATACAGTACAATCTCAAAATTGGCTAATGAACAATTTTAGTATGCAAATAATAGATAAAGACGATGATTTTAGCACTCATCAGTATACATTTAGTGGATTAAGTGATGTTTACCAGCAATTTATAATGGATATAAGTGGTGCAGCTGGAATTCCTGTTACTAGATTATTTGGTCGTTCCCCTGCTGGATTAAACGCCACTGGGGAAAGCGATTTGCAAAACTATTATGACAAGATAGAAGAAAAGCAAGAAAGTGCATTGAGACCAATAGTAGAAAAATTATTACCAATAATAGCAATGAGTACATGGGGAGCTGTTCCTGATGATTTAGATTTTAGATTTAATCCAGTACAGCGAGCAACAGAAGAAAAACTTGCAGATATTGTTGCTAAGAAATCAGCTGCTATTCGAGAGGCTAGAGATAGCGGAATTATTTCCGACAGAATAGCACTTAAAGAATATAAACAGATGAGTGATACTACAGGTATGTGGACGAATATTACAGATGAAGATATAGATAAGGCAAGTAATGAAATTGACATACCTGTAGAAACTGATTTTGGAATGAGAAATATTAATGGTGATTTAAATAATGAAGAACAACAAATGGAAAATGAAAAGGACAATTGAAAAAGCTTACGCTAATGCCATAAAAAAGCTAATGCAGGGACTACAAGATGAATTAAAAAATCTTGATAGTCCTTTTTTAATTACAAGCACAATAAAGTCCTTAGCTAGACAGCCTACATTTATAAAAAAAGCGGAAGCGTTGGCTAAAGGAATGATTACTCAACTTTTTTCCGACAACGTAAAATCTTGGAGACAAGCTGCTAATAAAGGTAGTCAAGGTAAGATGATATATAAAGAATTACAAAAAGGATTAACTGGACAAATAAGAGTTACTTTTAATGAATTGATAAACCAAAATGCAAATTATATATCATCTTTACCTTTGGATATTGCCAAATATGTTGATAGGCGAATAGCTAAGGGAACATTAGAAGGGAAACGTGCTGTAGATATACGTGATGAGATATTAAGATATTACCCACATATAAGTAAAACTAGAGCACAATTAATTGCAAGAACAGAAACAAGCAAAGCCCAAACTGCATTAACAAGAGTAAGGGCTCAATCTATCGGTCTTAATTGGTATGTATGGCGTACTAGTGAAGATAGCAGAGTGAGAAAAAGTCATTCCCATATGGAAGGTGTTCTTGTTAATTTTAACTATCCGCCAAGCCCAGAAAGATTAATAAATAGAAAATCTTATGGCAACTATAATGCAGGAGATATATTTAATTGCAGATGTTATCCAGAACCTTTAACAAATATTGATGATATTAAATTTCCGCATAAAGTTTATTATGGAGGAACTATCCGCCATATGACTAAAAATCAATTTTTAAAAATAATGTGAGGTGGTGAGAAGATGAAATGATATCTTATTATGGTTCTAAAATATCCGATAATTTAACTAAAACACCAGAAGGCTTTTTGATTTGTCACAACGTACCAATTGCAAGGTGTGGTCAGCAACTATATCTAGGCAGTGAAACTCCTTTTAAAGAATTACCTAGCAATGATACTGTAAAAATAGTGAGACACCCAGAAGAAGTATTTTCTAAAGCTACCCTTGCTTCTTTTGAAGGAAAGCCAGTAACTGATGACCACCCACTAGAAGATGTTACACCGCAAAATAGTAGAACATACTTAAAGGGTATTTGTAGAGATGTGAGAAGAGGCATTGGTGAATATAATGACTGCATTGTTGCTGATTTAATGATTTATGATCCAATGCTAATTGATGAGATAACATCCAAAGAAAAACGAGAGGTGTCTTGCGGATATGATTGTTTTTGGGAGTTAGGGAATGATAATACTATTATTCAAAAACAAATAAGAGGTAATCATATCGCTATCGTAAAAAATGGTAGGGCTGGGCATAGGGTAGCTGTTAGAGATAGTAAACCAGAAATTAAGAATAAAGTTAATAAGGGAGGCAAAAAAATGAGTTTAAAAGCTATAAAAAATAAAATGTTTGCCATGTTTGCGAGAGATGAAAATTCTACACCAGAAGAAATTGCAGAAGCAAGCAAGCTTTTACATGATGAAAAAACAGAAATGAAGCCAGAAGAAAATGTAAAAGATGAAGGTCCATCTGTTGGTGAGCTTATGGCAGAAATAAAATCTTTAAAAGAAACAATGCAGGCTATTATGCAGGCAGAAAAACGTGAACCTGAACATAAAGAAGATGAAATTTCTACTTTAGATGAATTAGAAAATCAACTTATTGGTACAAATGATGAAAGTGTAACAGAGCAAGAAGAAGCAGTTACAGTACAGCCAGAAGAAATCAATGACGAAGAAACTATGATGAGTAAATCAACTTGCGATACTCTTGCCAATTTAAAAGTTTTAAAACCTATCGTTGCAGGTATTAAAGATAAAGATACTAGAAAAAAAGCTATTGATAGTTTGGCAAATCTTGTTCGTGGAAATGTACAAGATAAACAATATGCTACTGTGCTAAAAGCTAGTAGAAAAGCACAAGATAGCAATACAGTTAAAAATGAAGATTTAGGGAAAATGTGGGCTAAAAAATATAATCCACAATATAAGGGAGGTAAATAATATGGCAGGTTATGCAATTGGAAAATCTATGAATTTAGGTTTCCCTGGAACGTATGCACGCACACCCGATGATGTGATTATGTCTAGAGCAGTGAAGGAAGATAGCAAGGCTATTCCTTTTGGGGCTCCTGTTATTTTAAATAGTGATAATACTTATTCTGTGGGTGATGCTACGCTTACAGCAGATAATTTTGCTGGTGTAGCAGTTAGAATTGTACAGCAAGCTGTGCAGTATTTAGCACAAAACAGTGGAGCATATCAACCAACTCAACCTTGTTCTGTTATTCAGCGTGGTAATGTAATGGTTACTTGTAATGTTGGTACACCTACAGCAGGCGGAAAGGTTTATGTTAGAACAGCAGGAGAAGATAGCGGAAGTGGAAAAATAATCGGTGGATTTGAGGCTACAGATGATAGTGGTAATGTAGTGGAATTGCCTAATGTTTGTTGGGCAACTGGAAAAATTGATGCTAATAAGGTCGCTGAAATTTGTATTAAAACTAGAAATAATCCATAAGGGAGGAATAATTTAATGTCTACACCAATTATTATTAATCCAGCAAATACCATGAAAAATGCTGGTAATTTAGCTAATTTTGCAATGAAACAAGGTGGCGGACTTTATGGCGGAGCATATGATGCTGCAACTGCTTCAGGTATGGCTTATCTTGTGGGTGAACTTGAGAAAGTAGACCCTAAAATTCGTGAACCGTTGACAGCGGTTACATGGCAACGTGATATAGTAGCCGAAACAGGCGGTGGCTGGGTAGAATACACTAGCACATTTGATGTAAATTACGGAATTTCTGACCCTAATGGTGGCGGTATCCAAGGTGGAAGCTCCACAGCTATTCCTGCTGTACAAGTGGATATTGGAAAAAATCAATACCCTGTTCACACATGGATGAATGTGTTGAAAGTACCACTTGTTGACCAAAATAAACTCCAACAGATTGGAAGAAATTTAGAAGATTTATTAGATAAGGGTTTACGATTAAACTATCAAAAAGCTGTAGACCAGAATGTTTATGTAGGATACGACGAATATAAAACAACTGGTATTATCAACAATCCTAATGTAGTAACTGCATTAGTTGCACAAGGTGCACAATCTGACACAAAATGGAAAACAAAAACAGCAGACGAAATCTTAAACGATATTAATACAGCGTTAACTGAAGCATGGACGGCTGCTGAATATGATATGCGTGGTATGCCTAATCAGATTTTAATACCTCCACAACAATATGCTTATTTAGTAAGTCAAAAAGTAAGCGACGCTGGTAATATATCTATTTTACAGTTTTTATTAGAGAATAATATTGGTAAAAATCAAGGTATTGATGTTCAGATTTATCCTTGTCGTTGGTGTATTGGTTCAGGTCAATCTAAAAAAGACCGTATGATGGTTTATGTAAATGATAAAGATATGTTGTATTTTGATATGACAGTACCACTAACTCGTGCATTAACACAACCAAGTGTAACAGATGCAGCTTATTTAACATTATATGCTTCTCAATTTGGTGTTCCTAAATTCTTATTTTATCAACCAGTTCGTTATTATGATGGTATTTAATAGGAGGATATTATGCGTATTTTAACTAAAAAAAGATATCAATTTGGTCATGGTGATACTAAGGTAATAACTACAGGTAACTATGCAATTGAGGATGTTCCTGATTGGGTGGAAAAGGATCCATTATTTAAATTAGCAAAGGAAGATGGAGATATTGAGGTATTAGAAGCAAAAATTCAATCTTCATCTGTGAAAGTAGAAGCTGAAGATAAATCTAAAGAAGTAAAAACTGATGTAAAAGCAAAAAAATCTAAAGAGGAGTGATGACCTATGGTTATCACTTCTGCTTCTAATATAAAATGTGGGGATAATCCTGCATACACATTGGATAATTTTTTTAAATTTTATCCGCAATTTAAGGATATAGTACCAGATGTAGTAGCAAATTCTTTTTTAGAGTTAGCCAATAATAATTTGCAGTATAGAAGATATCATGGGCAATGGGAGTTTTGTATGAGTTTATTTATAGCTCATTTTTTAACTTTATATCTTGAGTCTATGAGCGATAGTGATACGCCTTCTGCTGATGAAGTTATATCTTCTGCGACAGTTCGTGGAATAATTACAAGTGAGTCTGTTAGTGGTGTATCTTATTCACAAGATGTAGCTACAATAACTAATGATTTAGATGGTTGGGCTCAGTGGAAACTTACTAAATATGGGGTTCAATTTGCATCTATTGCTAAACTCATGGGTAAAGGTGGTATGTTGGTATGGTAAACATGATAAAAGTAAAACATAAAAGTAATTTAAATGCTTTAAAGAAAAGTATAGAATTACTTGGAAAAAGTCGTGTTTATGTAGGTATACCAGCAGAAAATGCAAGTAGAGATAATGGAAACGACATAAATAATGCTGAACTATTGTATATTCAAACTCACGGTGTAAGAAAAAAATCTATGCGTGAAGAAATGCAATTAGCATTAAATGAAGGTAAAGCATATTCTAAAGCTTATGAAATGTACATTAAATCTCATGGTTCACCATTGTGGCATGTACCACCAAGACCTGTTATTGAACCAGCAATAAATTATAATAAAAAAGAAATAGCTAAAAGATTGATAACTGCTTATGGCAAGGCTATGGAAAATATTTATGCTGGTGATAGTATGCAGACAGCTATGCAACATTTAGAAGTAGTAGGTATGTATGCACAAAATATTGTTAGAGCATGGTTCACAAATCCTAATAATGGTTGGGAACAAAATTCGCCTTTAACTGTTTCTAAAAAAGGAAGTTCTAATCCACTTATTGATACTGGCGAAATGCGAAAATCTATAACTTATGTGGTGAAATCAGATGAGTAGAGTAAATGTAAAACGAGTTATAGTATCACCTAAATTCAGACAAGTATATACTGTTACTAGAACAAAAGGACATTATGAAAAAGGTAAATTTATATTAGATGAGCCTATTAAATTTGATATATCTGGTGTTATAACAGTAGCTAGTGCTAAAGAAGTAAATATGATACCAGAAGGCGATAGAATAAATGGAGCTATGGTATTTTATAGTTTAGTACCTTTACACACTACTACAAATAATCCAAATGCTATATCTGATATCATTGAATGGCAAAATAATAAATATAAAATAATGCAGGTTAATCCATGGATTGATTATGGATATTATCAAGCGATAGCGGTTCGCATGGAGGGCTATTGATATGATTACAACCTTAGATGAACTAGAAGATATATTATGGGAAGAGTTAATGTCTATTTTAGGATATGAAATAGATAATCCTGCATGGTCTATTAATCCGCCGGTTAGAAGAAGTTGGCAACAACAAGGACAACCAGGTTGGAGCATTAATGATGATATTTTATTTTTTAAAATATTTGATGAATCAGGTCAAGATATAACTATTCCTGTAGATACTATTATTAATAATGATTTAGCGGAAGATATCCAAATTAGTAAAGGACAAACGAGAGTTTTAAGAGTAAATCTTATAGCTTATGGTCCTAATTCATATGATAATCTCATTAATATAAGAAATTACTTTCATGCTAATAGAAGTGAAATTTTAAAAGAAAATAAAATCTATCTAATACCAAGCTCTGATGTTCCCTTAAGAATGCCAGAGCTTTTTTTACAACAGTGGTGGGAAAGGGCAGATTTAAATTTAAGATTTAACTGTCTTATGACATACACTACACAAATTAATGAAATTAAGATTGTTCCACTTAATGTATATGGTAATGCTAGTGGAGAAACAGTGATTGAAAATCATAGAGAAATAACGAAAGGGGATTAATCTATGGCAACAACAAAATCTTTAAGTCTTACCCCTATTGTAGATGTGCAAATAACATTAGGTGCTGTTTCTGCTCCTAGGAATAGCTTTAATTTAGGTCTTATTATTGGTAGTTCTACAAAAACTGAACCTTTAAATGAGACAGTAATTCCGACAGCAGAACGTATTCGTATTTATACAGATTTAGATGATATGTTATCTGATGGATATACAACAGATAGCCCAGAATATAAAGCGGCTTTATTAATGAAATCTGCAACTCCATTGGCACCTAATCGTATTGCTATTGGGTGTTGGGATAAAGCAAATGATAAGGAAGCAGTTGATGCTGTTCGTGCTTGTCGTATTGCTAATGCAGAATGGTATGCTTTTACAGTTTGTGGTGCTACTAATGATGATATAAAAGCGATAGCTCAATATACAGAAACAGCAGAACCAAGTAGTACTTACTTTTATACAGTAGCTACAGAAGATGTATTATCTAGTTCTGGTAATAGCACTGACATATTTATTTTCTTAAAAGATAAAAATTATCGTCGTTCATTTGGTCAATATTGTGGACAAGAAGATACACCAGATGCCGTAGCAGCAACTATGGGTTATGCTATGGGAAATAATACAAGTCTTGCCAATAGTGCGTATACTTTAGCTTATAAAACATTACCAGGAGTAACTACTGATGATTTAACTAATACACAAGTTGAATATATAAAAGGTAATTATGGCAATGTTTATATAAATCGTGGTTATTATTATGATGTATTAGAACAAGGAACTATGGCAGATGCAACAAGATTTGATGAAATTTTAAACCTTGATATGTTAAGTAATAATATTCAGTTAAATATTATGGATTTATTGTATCAATCAACAAAAGTGCCACAAACAGATGCTGGGGTGACTAGCATAATGAATGCTACTGCGGTTGCTTGTGACCAAGCTGTTAAGATTGGTTTTATCGCTCCTGGTAAATGGAATGGTTCAGCAATTTTAAATTTAAAAACTGGAGATACTTTACCAGATGGATATCTTATTCAAGCAGAGTCAGTTAATGACCAATCACAAGCAGATAGAGATGCACGTAAATCACCACCAATTTATGTATCTGCAAAACTTGCAGGGGCTATTGAACATGTAACTATTGGTGTTACTGTTAATAGATAGGAGGTTATTTAATGGCTTTATCAACATATTCTTTTTTAGATTTATCAGGTTCTATCTCTCATCCTACAATTGGTTCATATTTATTTACTGGTGAAGGTGTTGGAGATATAAATATATCCATGAGTACAGACCGTTCAGCTCATGATGTTGCATCTGATGGTTCTGTAATGGTAAGTAAAATAGCTGGCAATAATGGTACCATAACTATTACAGCACAACAAACTAGCCCTTTACATTTTTGGCTTCTTGATTGGTATAATACCCTTTGGAATTTGCCAACTAGTGAATGGGCTACAACATCAATGTTATTAAGAAATACATCTACTGGTGGAAGTCATACAATAAAAGGGATATCACCACAAAAGGTGGGAGATACACCATATCAACAACAAGGTCAAAGGATTACATGGACCTTAATGGCGGCAGATATTCAACATAATTCTAAATAAGCTACATCTATTTTGATGTAGCTTTTTATTTTAAGGAGTAAATTATGATTAATAAAACAAAAATAATTGAATTAAATGGATATAAATTTAAAATTAAAAAATTAAACGCTTTTACAGCATCTTATATAGCCGTGCAGATAGGTTTTTCTTTAGCAGGTGGTTTAATTAATGCGGGTAATACAAATAAAGTAGATATGTTACAAAAAGCAATAAGTGGCATTGATAAAGATAAATTTATTGAAATACAGAAAGATTGTTTATCTGCTGTAGAAATCCTGAATAATATAAATGGTTCAGAAATGCCTGAAGCTTTAATATTAAATAATGGTAGTTTAAGCCATAAAGAATTAGAAAATGATTTTATGACAATTATATTATTAACGATTGAAGTGGTAATGTTTAATGTTGAGGGTTTTTTCGGAGAAAAAGGCTTGCAGAGCTTGACGAACTCCCTGCAAACCAATTCCAAACAGTAAAAGCAGATACATTAAATGAATTCCTTTATAGACCTGTTCTTGCAGGTTTATGGAAACAGCATGAGCTTTGGGACGGTACTTATGATTTAGATGATTTGATTGCTATACATGAAATGCTAGATATAAAAGCAGTTAATGATTATAGAGCTAGTATCGTAAATAATAATAGTCAGTGAGGTGAAACCATGGCAAATACTAATGTAATTGAAGAATATTTGGTATCTCTAGGTGCAATAGTTAATAATGCACAGTTTAGCGAATTTAACAATACACTTAATAAAGCTAAATCTGCTGTAACTAAATTAAGTGATAGTGCTATGGATACCACCACATCACTTGGCAAAATGGTAACAGGTTTGAGTGCTGTTGCTTCTGCTATAACTGCTGTCGGTTTTGCCACAGCTAAAACTATAAAATCTGTAGCGGATGCAGACATGAAATATCAAGTACTAGCTAAAGATATATGGACCACGAAGGAAAATGCTAAAAGTCTACAATTAGCATTGGATACAATGGGGGCAAAACTTGAAGATGTTGCATGGATTCCAGAATTAAGAGAACAATTCTTGCGCCTTAGATCAGAAATGCAAGAACTTCAAACTCCAGCAGATGCAAATAATCAACTAAAGTATATTCGTTCAATTGGTTATGAATGGCAATCTTTTATGCTTAAGATAAAGATGTTAAAAGAATGGGTAGCTTATTATTTAATAAAGTATTTAGCAGGGCCTATTGAAAGAGTTCGTAAGGGATTAAAAGATATAAATGAAAATTTAAAAATGAATATGCCGAGCTGGGGTAACAAAATAGCTAAAGCATTAACAATAGTAGTCAATTTAGGTATGAACCTTGCACGTTTTGGTAAAACTGCTATAGATACCATTTCTAGATTTTTTAATATGCTACCAGAGGGAGCACAAAAGATTATTAAGTTTATATCTATAATCGGTATGGCTATAAAGTTAAATCCTTTTTTTGCTGCAATGAGTATAATGATACTTCTTATAGATGATTTTTATGCTTATATTGATGGTAGAAAATCAGCAAAAACTTTAGCTCCAGTATGGAAAAAACTTCTTGAAGTTTGGGATGATTTACAAGTTTATTTTGAAAAAGGGGAGTATTATTTACAACACATTATCTCCTTGATAAATACTGAAGCACTACCAAAGCTAAAAAATTGGTGGTCAACCTTTAAACAGATTATGGATAACTTGGTTGAAATATTTTTCCGTATATTGGAGATATTAAAATATATGTTCCAAGATTTTGATGTAATCGAATTATTTATGCTTATGGGAGATAGTGTATCTAGTTTAGTTGATGGTGTCCTTGATTTAGTAGAAGCCATATTGGAACTTATCGCTAAATTATTTGGTTTAAGTGTAAAAGGTAAGGAAGTTTGGTGGGCTTTTGGTAAAGGTATAGAAAACACTTTAAGACTAATGACAAGACTTGTAAGATTAACAGGTGATTTATTTAGTGCATTAGCTAAAGCTGCAAGAGGTGATTTTAAAGGTGCTTTCAAACAAGTAATTCGTGCTTTTGGTAATTTTGGCGAAGGTATTCTTGATGATGTAACTAAAGGAAAAGTAGGAGATGCCTCTGATGATGCAAGAAGTGAAAGAGCTCAATATATAATGCGTCGCCTTATAAATGGTGGTCTTACACCAGTTCAAGCTGCTGGTATTGTTGGTAATTGGATACAGGAATCAAGTTTGAATCCAGAAACTGTAAATGGTATAGGAGCTTCTGGTATTGGTCAATGGTTAGGAAGTAGGCGTGAAAATTTAATAACTTTTGCGTCTAATCGAGGTAAAGATTGGACGGATTTAGATACTCAAATTGATTTTGCACTTTGGGAGATGAATGAAGGTGGAGAATTTTTTAATATAGAGGGAGCTAGGGATGATTTTTATTCTACAGATAGCCCGTCTAAAGCTGCTGTAGCTTTCAGAAAAGGATATGAACGTCCTGGAAAAAATGAAGCTAATGATTCTAATAGAATTAATAAAGCTGAAACAGCTTTTGATGAATGGAATAAAACAAATCCTAGCAACAATTATGATTATACAGATGCTAATAAATCTAGTGGACCAGTACATCTAAATAATAATAAATTAGAAGTAGATGACTTCTATACACCGCCAAAAGAAGATTATAGTCAATACTTTGAAAAGACTGGATTTAGTGGTTTTTTAGGTCAAGGGACTTATGCTCATAGTTTAATAGGTGGTAGCAGTGTTCCAATAATGACAACAGCTAATAATTATAATGGTTCAAGTGTCAATATAGGTCAGATAAATGTTACCGCACCAAATGGAACAGAGCCAATGACAGCAAAAGATGTAGCAGGAGCTGTTAAAAAGGTAATACCAGATGTAAATATTGGTGGTATTGGCAATAATGCACGAGATATTAGAAATATTAGTGGGGTGATAGTATGAGTTTATTTTCTACAGGCTCTATTAATACTTTATCCGCATTATGGCAATTAGGAAAAATAACTGTAGATAGAGCAAATGGTGGTACAGGTTTTTTCTCAAAAGGATATCGACCTAAAGAGTGGAATGTCGCTGGCGGTGTAAGTGATGTAATAACCAATGGTAATATTGGGAATATAACAAATTTATTAGGAACAGATTTTTCTTTAGGTAGTTTAATAGGTTCATATATATCAGGAGATTTTAATTTTGATGTAACAAAAATAGGAGGCTCAAACAGCGAATTAGTATTAGTTAAAACTAATATTGGAGGCTTCTTTTTTGATGCCGTACTAAATGAACAACATGATAGTGAGCTTACTATAACACAACACCCAGTACAAACCGGCGCTAACATAGCTGACCATAGCTTTTTAAATCCTTCTACGTTGACTATGGAAATAGGAATGAGTGACGCTATGGCAACAATGCTAGAAGGTCAGTTTACGGAGTATTATACAAAATCGGTATCTGCATATGAAAAGTTAAGAGAATTGCAAGCTTTAAGGCTACCGGTATCTGTTCATACCAGATTACATCACTACGACAATATGCTGATACAAAATATTACAGCACCAGATAATTATAGGACACAATATGGTTTACGGTGTACAGTAACGTTACAAGAAATTTTTGTAGTAAATGTGGCTACAGGTACAGTATCAACTCGAAACTGGGCATCTAGTGGTACTACAAATAGAGGTGAAGTTCAACCGCAAGCAACCGAACAAGCTGGAAGTGCCCTGTATGAAATGGGGGCTTGATTATGTTATATACAATACCATTAACAAATATAGCTAACCAAATGCTTAGTTTTAAAATAAATATAAACAAAACTAATATACACATAAAACTTTTTTTGCGTTATTTAGAGGAATATAATCACTGGACGGTTGATATAAGTAATGCAGAAACTGGTGAAATGTTAATAGCAAATTTACCTCTTGTTCCAGGAGGTGGATTAGCAAGTAATATATTAGCTCAATACGAATATTTGAATATTGGAGAAGCTTATATTGTAAAATCTGGTGAAACTCAACTTGAATATCCAGATAATGAAACATTAGGTTCAACTTTTTTATTGTTGTGGGGTGTATTAGATGAGTAATTTTTTATATCTTAGAAAATATCGTATAGTTGTTGCTTCTTCAACTGCGGAAATTGACAATACACAAACAACAAAAGGAAATGAGAAAAGCGATACGTCTAATGAAAATAAAGAATATGCATTAGACGTATCGCTTTTGCATTGTGTTTTCAGAGTTCGCAGAGGTATGGATTTTAATAATCATGCTGAAGTTAAAATTTATAATTTGAACAAAGATACCGAAGAAAAAATAATAAAAGAAGGAGACAGGCTTATTATTTCCGCTGGATATGAAGGTTATTTGAATACAATAAATTTAAATCCAGAAGATACTAAAAAGGCTGTAGGTTCTAATTTTGTAAGTAAAAAAGATAGTAAAAATAAAACGAAAGAAGATAATAATCCTCAGCAAATACAAGAAAGTCAGCCAAAACAATATGGGAAAATATTTGATGGTCAGATTGTACAGGCTGTTAGAAGTAAAGAAAATAATACAGATTATGTGCTTACTTTAGTATGTATAGATGGGGATACTTTTTTAAATATGAACTTTATATCACTTAGTTGTGTTCGCGGTCAAAATCCTCGAAATGTAATAGATACTGTAGTATCTAAGGCAGAGAAGCCAACACAAGTAAATAGAGTATCACCAACAATAAGTGGGCAAACATTACCAAGAGGAAAAGTTTATTTTGGTAGACCGAAAGATATTCTTACAGACGTGGCACGGGGTAATAATGCTAATGTTTGGATAAATGATGGTCAGGTAAATATTACAAAAATTACAGATACTTACACAGATGAAGCTTTAATATTAACTCCTAAGAATGGATTAATTGGATATCCACAACAAATACAATATGGCGTTTCATTTAGGTGTTTATTAAATCCTAAAATAAATGTATTATCTATGGTTCAGTTAAAAAATACAGAAATAAACGGTATGCAATTACAGATGAATATGCCAGGAAAAAGTCAACCACAGACACTGCAATTGGATGAAGAAAATATGTATCAAGCTTATGAAGTTGAACATACTGGAGATACTAGAGGCAATGATTGGTATACAACAGTTAATGCTTATAGTAGATATGGAAAAGATGTAGTTCCTGCAATGATGAAAGGAATTGGCTCTAATCCAAACAGTATATAAGAGGTGAAACAATGATTACATTACAAGAAATGATGAATGGTACACCTGCAAAAGATGAATTACTGCAACGTAATACATCTACGAAAATAAGAGTTGCTGTTCCTGGAATAATAAAAGAATTTAACTCATTAGAACAAACAGTTATAGTTCAACCGACAATAAGAGAGTTAGTAAATATTAATGGCCAACAGCAATGGCTTGATTTGCCGTTACTTTTAGATGTTCCTATAGTATTACCACGTGCTGGTGGATTTGTTATTACAATGCCTATAAAAAATGGTGATGAATGTCTTATTATTTTTGCAGATAGTTGTATTGATGCATGGTGGCAATCTGGAGGAACACAAAATCAAATTGAGATTAGAAGGCATGATTTATCTGACGCATTTGCTATATTAGGTTGTTGGAGTCAACCTAATGTTGTAGGTGAATATAACACTAATGCTATGCAGTTAAGAAATACAAGTGGAAGTTCTGCAATAACTATTTCAGATAGTGGAATAGATATAACATCATCTAGCATAACACTTAACGGAACAACTACAATTGAAGGTATTGGGTTTATGGGGCATAAACACAGTGGAGTACAATCTGGCGGAAGTATAACAGGAGGTGTAAGTGGGTGAAATATAGACGACTTGATATAAGTGGAGATTATACACTTGGTAGAAATCGTCAGAACTTTTTAACAGATGTAGACGCCGTAGCACAAGCAATAAAAACACGACTTCTTTTATTATATGGCGAATGGTGGGAAGATTTAACAGACGGATTGCCATTGTGGCAAAGAATGATAGGTAGTGTAGGCAGTGATGAGAATAAACAGGTGTTAGATTTAATTGTTAAAGAAAGAATAAATGGAACAACTAATGTAAATAGTGTAGTGAATTTTATATCAGAAATAAAAGATAGAAAATATACTTTTACTTGTTTAGTGGTTACTGATTATGGAAACCTTACAGTTAGTGTTTAAGGAGGGATAGAATAATGGCATATTTTGCACCATACATTGATGACGCTGGATTACATATCCCTACTTATCAAGATATTAAAGATGATTTAGTAACTGAAGCGAAAAAGATTTTTGGTGAGGACATATATCTTGAAAATGATAGTATGGATTATGAATATATATCTGCTATAGCTTTAAAAATGTATGATACTTTAAATAGTATTGTATATGTATATAATAGCCGTTCACCAGTTACTGCTATAGGTTCCGGATTGGATACAGTTGTTAAAATAAATGGTTTAAAACGAAAAGCTGCTAGTTATTCTACTTGTGTAGTAACTTTAACAGGAATACCTCAAACAGTTATTAAAAGTGGTGTAGTACAAGATATTTCGGGTAATAATTGGAATTTATCTAGTAATATAACTATTCCAGAAGAAGGAGAAATTGAAGTATCCGCTATATGTACAGTCTTAGGTTCAATATCTGCTTTAGTTGGAGATATAAATAAAATAGCTACTCCACAATTAGGTTGGATATCTGTTACTAATAAGGTTAATGCCGTTTTAGGTCAACCTGTAGAAACAGATGCACAATTAAGAGCAAGGCAAGCTGTAAGTACAGCATTACCAAGTCAAACTTTATTGGAAGGTACTATTGCGGGTATTGTATCTGTAGAGGGTGTAACACGTCAACGAGTATACGAAAATGATACTAATGACAATAGTGAAACTGAGGAAAACCCATATGGATTACCTGCACATAGTATAACTGCTGTAGTAGAAGGTGGATTAGATGCAGACATAGCAGAACAAATTTATATAAGAAAAGGTGTAGGGTGTTTGACAAATGGAACGACAGAAGTGCAAGTAATAAATAAGTACGATATTACTACACCAATAAGATTTTATCGACCTTCATATGTAGATGTTGATATAACTGTTAATATTAAAAAATATGCTGGTTATACAGATAATGTAGTAGATAATATCAAGAATAATATTTTAAATTACCTAAATTCACTTGGTATAGGAGATAATTTACCTACATCTTTACTTTGGAATAGTGCGTTAATAGCAAATCCGAATTTAACAAGTCCTATTTTTTCGATAACAAGTTTAACAGCAGGAAAACATAGTTCTAGTCAGGGAACAGCTGATATAGAAATAAATTTTAATGAAGTAATACAAGGAAATATTGATAATATAACAGTAAATGTCAGTTGAAGTAGGTGAATACATTGGAAAATATTTATTATTTAAATTTAATACCAAGTCAGTATCGCCTACAACCTAAATTTATGAAATGGCTTGAAGCTGGAATACAAAAGTTACAAGATAGTAATTCTACTGCCCAAGAAATTATATCTAATTTTGATCTAGATACAGCTACTGGTGTGCAATTAGATATAATAGGTAAATTAATAGGTCGCTCTAGGCAATTAGATTTTCAACCGCGTGCGGACGTATCTTCTGTACTAGATGATGATTATTATAGATTATTATTGAAAGCTAAAATTGTTTGGAATCAATGGAAAGGTACGCTTCCAGAATTATATACTGCTTGGCAAGAAATATTTCCAAATGGGAATCTTTTAATATTGGATAATCAAGATATGAGTATGGATGTAATTGTATCGGGAGATTTTTCTGTTTTAGAGAAGGATTTAATATATAACGGATTAGTTGTTCCAAAACCAGAAGGTGTGCGTATAAATTATATAATAATTGCACAAAATGCAGATGTACCTATATTTAGTTATGGTTATGATAATGAATTTTTGGGTGGTTATACTACTAATTGGATAAAAGAAGAAACAAGTTTAATTTTTGGTTATGGCGAAGAAACACAAGATATATCTGGATATGATACTGGTAGTTGGTTATAAAAGGAGTGTGAATTATGGCTAGTACTAATTTTTTAGTATTTGATGAAGGTAAACAAAATATGATGAGTGATGGGGATTATAGTGCTAATACCCAAAGAGCAAGAGGTGTAACACCTGGTATTGCTTATCCAAATCTACACAATAAACTTTATTATCAAGTATCTGTTATGGCAAAGGCTATTGCAGATTTTATGGTAGCACAAGGTGCAAATGCTAGTGATGAAGATGTTGAACAATTAACAGCTGATATATCAACTGCATTTACTAATTTTGTAGATAATAAAACAAAAGATGTGTATTTACCGTTATCTGGCGGAACTATGAAAGGTAATATAAATGCCAATGGGTATAATATTACTGCTACTAAATTTATAGGTAATCTTCAGGGTAAAGCTGATAGTGCAGCTAATGCTGATTTAGCAGCAAAAGCTACTACAGCAGAAAATGCTAATAATTCAAGTGTTGCTAATAAACTAGGAACTTCTACAGTGGGAAGTGCTACCAAGCCAGTATATATAAATAATGGTGTTGCAAGTGCTGTTAGTGTAGATTTATCTACACTAGCACCAAAAGCAAGCCCTGGATTAACAGGAACACCAACAGCTCCAACTGCTGCTGTGGATACGAATAATACACAAATTGCTACTTGTGGATTTGTTAGAAATGCTATAGCAAAGTACGCACCTATGTTAGATACAATGAAAAAAATATATCCAGTTGGAAGTATTTACATGTCTACTGTATCTACTAATCCAGCTACGTTATTTGGCTTTGGTACATGGGAAGCAATGCCAGCAGGTCGTGTGTTATTAGCACAAGGTAAATCTTCTTGGGGAACAACCTATAATGCAGGAAGTACTGGCGGTGAAGCAACTCACCAACTCACTGTAGGGGAAATGCCGAGTCATAATCATACTGGTTCTACAAATACTACAGGAAATCATTCGCATAATACACCTACCACTGGAACATATGAGGGTAATGGTAAAGGATATGACCCTGGTGGAGGAAATAACCCTAATTATACTCAATGTTTCACTTCTGAAGCAGGTAGTCATTCACATACTATAACTATACAAAATACAGGCTCTAGTCAAAGCCATAATAATATGCAACCTTATATTGTATGTTACATTTGGAAAAGAGTAAGTTAAGCTGTACGTTTCCAAATATAAACACTGATATATGGTTGTAAATTATTATGTGCATTGCTGCTACCAGTATTATTAATGGTTACCGTGTGACTATGATTACCCGCTTTACTTGTTAGACCAGTAGATGTATTCATCCAATCGCTAGATGCTTCTTTAGAACCATGCCAATTTAAATATTGATAGGTAGTATAATTATGCGTATGTTCGCCTGTAACATTTGTAGAAGCACTATGAGTATGTGAAGGCAATTCTCCTACAGATTTATGCAGAGCGTTTCCACATATAAACACTAATATAAGGTTGAAGGTTATTATGAGGTTGATTTGAGCCAGTATTATTTATTGTTATACTATGAGAATGGTTTCCATTAGGATTAGACGTTATAGATGTAATACCATGCTTGTTTTCACCACGTGATATAGAGTCAGCATAAGGGAAAAACTGTTCATGATATGCAATATTAATAGAAAAAGTATGTGAATGTTCTCCTGTTGTATTACTAGAGGCTATATGACTGTGGCTTGGCAATTCTCCTACAGGTAAAATTTTAATAAAGGCTGTAAACATAATATTAAAAATAAATATTTCTCTAATTTTTACTAAAAAAGAAATCCTATAACAGCAGTAACTTGCGTGGTTATAGGATTTTTAAGTTTTAGAAATATGCTATTTTTAGTGTTTTTACAAGTAGCAATTAGTAACACAAATAAAGTCTAACTAATGCTGATTTTTAAAGCTTAATTCGGTTTATACGTATCTTATTAGTATCATTTTATTTTATTAATTGCCTTGCGTAATTGTCTAATATTTTTATGAGTATAAACTCCATTTGTAACATCACTGCATGCATGACCTAATATTTTACGTTTAGCATTATAGTTTACTTCTGCGTTATCCATCAAAGTTGCACAAGTATGACGACAATCATGAGGGGTATGTTTGGCATTAATTGTCTGCATAATCTTATCCCATAAAGTGCAATAAATGCTGTAGTTATAAGGCTTTTCATCATGTCGGCAAATAAGGTATTTACCAGATGTTTGCATACGTATTTGTATTAATGGGAAAATTTTTTCATGGATAGGGATAATTCTTAATCCAGATTTAGTTTTGGATTTTGTAATTTTAATATATTTTTGTCGTAGATAAACATTATCTTTGGTAAGTTCTAATAATTCACCTATCCTCATGCCTGTATAAATTAAAATTAACACAGTATCGACACCTTCAATATTTAAATTAGACCATAACTTATTTATTTTTTGACGTGTAAATGGTTTGTGTGGTCGTTTCTGTTTATTCTTGCCTAAATTTAAAAGCATAACATAATTTTTATCTACGTATTCCATCATTAAAGCGTATTTAAACATAAGTGATAAAGTAGAACGAATTTTCTTGCAAGTGCTGTAGGAAAGTCCTTTTCTTTTAACTGTATCTATAATGTCTTGTAAGTGATAATACTTAATTTTTTTTAATGGCATTTCATGTAAAGGTAGGCAATGTTTATAAGAATTATTATAGCTGTTTATAGTGCTTTTACTAGGTTGGTGTTTGTCTATATAAAAAGGTAACCATCTATAAAATAGCTCATCAAAGGTGGTTTCATGCCCATGAAGAATTTTATTATTTTTCTTATTATAATCGGCAGCATAAATTTCAGCTTCTGTTTGTGTGCAAAAATATTCTATAGCTTTTTGTTTACCATCTTGAGTAATAACAAAAACAAAAGGTCGCCTCCGATTACCGCTTAATTTTTTAATACTTCCATATCCATTAGGTTTTCTCAAAATAATCACTCCTAAAAATAAAATTTAGGAGAGTATATCACAGAAAGGAATAAATAAATGAGAGTTTTTCAAATTCAAAAAGGCGAGATCTTAATTATAAATGGTGATAAACAGTATTCTGATACTGTAGAAAACTTTAAATTAGATAGTAAATTATCGTTAAATAATTTAACTGAAGTAATTTATGATAATTATCAAGAATGTTGTGTAATTAATAAAGAATTCAAAGAATATCCCAACGCTAATTTTGATAATTATATAGATAATGTTGATACTTATATTAAAGCGAAAGAAAAAAGAGAATATGTGCCACCAGAAGAACCAACAGAAGAAGAAAAAGCTTTAGCGAAAATTAATGAAATTATGGCAGCTAATGATGAACAAATTGCTGATATCAAAGACGCTATGTTAGTAGCAGTACTTACAGATGATACCGAATTACAAGAGGAACTAAAACAAGAGTATGCGTCTGTTATAGAAGATACAAATAATAAACTAAAAGAGGTGAATGTAAATGACTAAAAGATGTAATATTTGTGCAAAAAAGCTTGATGAACAAGGCAAATGTACAAATGAAAAATGCCCCAACTGTTTAAAAGAAAAGTTAATATCAGGATTAGAATCTAGTAAGTAGGTGGTGATATGTATGAGCAAATTATAAATTTTGTTAGTTCTTTAATTCCTACTAAATTAGAAACGTATGTTGGAGGAGGTGTTGCCTTTGTGGGAGTTTTGTTGCAGCACTTTATAGGAGAGTGGAATAATCAGATAGAAGCTTTATTGATTTTAATGTTAATTGATTATTTTACAGGATTAAGTGCTGCTTATATAATGCCAAATGTATATTTAGATAGTAGAAAAGGCATAAAAGGTATTATAAAAAAATTTGTTATATGGGGATTAATTGCTTTAGCACATTGGTTCGATATTATTTTAGGACAAGATACTGTTAGAAGTGTCGCTGTCCTATTTTTTATTGGAAATGAAGGCTTAAGTATTTTAGAAAATGCTAGCAATTGTGGCTTACCAGTTCCCAAAAAACTAAAAGATACTTTGGCTCAATTCACAGAAATAAAAGCGAAAAAATAACGTATTCAAATTAAAAGGAGTATATTTTAATGGAAAGAGTTTACTTAAAAGATTTAGGGCTACAATATAATTATTCAGAATTAGAAAATAGAAATAAAACGGATATGATTGTTATTCATCATACAGGAAATCCAACAGATGATGATTTATCTGCTAAAGAAATTAATGCTAGTCATAAAGCTCAAGGTTGGACCTGTATAGGTTATCATTATGTAATTCGTAAAGATGGAACAATAGAAATTGGTCGACCACATTGGACAATAGGAGCACATGCCTATGGTGAAAATTCTCATACAATTGGTATTCATGTATGTGGAAATTTTGAAATTGGAGAGCCAACATCAAAACAAATTGAAAGTTTAGCTATGCTTATTGCTAATATTTGTACAGATTATGGATTGCCAATTGATACTACACATGTAGTAGGACATAGAGATTTAATGGCAACTGCTTGTCCTGGGTATAATTTTTATAAAATTTTACAGACGATTAGAGGTAAAGCAGTATTTTATCAACAGAAATGATATATATAATTAGGAGGGAATTTGCATAAAATGAAAAATTTGATAAAAACAGTATTAGGTATTTTTATAAAATCAAAGATTGAACAACGTAAACAAGAAATAAAAGATAAATTAGAAAAAGAAATCTCTATAACTACTAGTGAATGGGTAAAAGCTCGAAATACAGCTTATCTTGCTATTATAGATGGAGCAGATGATAAAGTATTAAATGAAATTGAAAAAGTTATAGATAAAATCTAACAAAAGAGTTATAATTAAATAACATTTTCTTTTATTGCTAAAAGCCCCTATTACCTAGATCTTTTCTAAAGTAATAGGGGCTTTTTGTTGTTATAGGGAAATACAACATTTGTTAAAGTTAAATCAAATATGAAGTGAATCGAATATTCAAATACAATTATTGTTAATATTAAATTTTATAAAATTAATTTTTATGGTTTTTATTATACTGCTAAAGAAGTTGATATACAAGGAGTTTAGTTATTTATTAACAGTAATAATAGATTTTGAGGTACCATTTTGGTACCATTTTTATTATGAAGTACCATAAATAGTAACAAAAATAAAAAAATATAAATAATAAGTGATAGAATAAATATAATAAAATAGTAATAGCAAAGGCATATTATTAATATGATATAAATTGATAATTATTTTATAATGTAGAAAGTTGTTATTATTATACTCGAATTAGTCAAAATGTCAACAATTATTTTTGACTTTTTGACTATTTTTTATACTTATTTTATAAGGCTTTATAGAGCTTTTGTTATTAGAGATTTGACTTTTTGTTATTTTGAAAATATATGAGAGGTACCATTATTTTATAAATTTTGTAGAAATATGATATTTATTATAGATTATTTTTTATAGGAGTATCATTTTAGTGATGGAAGATTATAACATAGAAAATATCTATAAAAAATATTATAATTTAAATAAATATATTTTAGGAGAGTGGGATTATGGAAAATTTGAAGAAACTTGGTTTTGGCTGTATGCGTTTACCTATGCTTGATATGGAAAATAACAAGGTAGATATGGAGCAATTTTGTAAAATGGTTGATACTTTTATGGCAAAGGGCTTTAAGTATTTTGATACTGCTTATATGTACCATAATTATCAAAGTGAGTTATTTGTAAAGGAAGCTTTAGTTAAAAGATATCCACGAGAAAGCTTTTTATTGGCGGATAAATTACCTACAATGCAGTTGAAATCCATAGAAGATAATAAACGTATTTTTGATGAGCAATTAGAAAAATGTGGTGTGGATTATTTTGATTATTATTTATTGCATTGTTTAGATGTTGATAATTATGCAAAGGTCAAAGAATTTAAATCTATGGATTTTCTGCGTCAAATGAAAGCGGAAGGTAAGATTAAAAAATTAGGTTTTTCTTTTCATGATACAGCAGAATTTTTGGAAAAGATTTTACTTGAAATTGGTGAAGATATTGAATTTGTACAGTTACAGATAAATTATCTTGATTGGGAAAGCGATAGCGTGCAATCTCGCAAATGTTATGAAGTATGCCAAAAATATCATAAACCTGTGATTGTTATGGAACCTATAAAAGGCGGTAAATTGGTAAATATTCCGCAGGCTGGTATAGATTTATTGAAAGCTCAAGATGAAAAAATGTCAGTGGCTTCATGGGCAATTCGTTTTGCTAGTAGCTTAGATGATGTATTTATGGTGCTTTCTGGCATGTCAACGTGGGAACAATTGGAAGATAATTTGAGCTATATGGAAGATTTTAAACCGCTTACTAAAGAAGAAATTGAAACAACTTTTAAAGTGGCAAAAATCATCAATGATACAACAGCTATTGCTTGTACAGCTTGTAATTATTGTAAAGAAAATTGTCCAATGCAAATTCAAATACCAGAGATTTTTGAGTTATATAATAATGAAAAACGTTTTGGCATGGCGTCTGGCAGTAAGAAAAAATATCAAGATATGATAAAAACTCATGCGAAAGCTTCTGATTGTATTGAATGTAGAAGTTGTGAAGGTCATTGTCCGCAACATTTGACAATTGTTGATTATCTAAAAACAGTTGCTAAAACTTTTGAAGATTAAAATTTGAAAGTTTTAAGGAGAGGGTTTTAATGAAAAAGATTTTAGTTTTATTCATGCTGTTAATGGTAATTACCGCTAATTGTTTTGCTAGTAGTATTAATCAAGAATTTGAAAACACAAATATCGAGCAAGTGAAACATGGTATAGTCAAAGCTATAAGTATATTTTCGGCAAAAACTAATTTAGTAGAAAAAGATGATAATACAATTGTATTGTTTAATGTTGTGGATACTGTAGATAAAAATAATAAATTTATGTATCGTGATAAAAAAGATATTATTTGTGAATTGGTGCAAAAAGGCAATAATGTAGAAATGACACTTTCTAGTAAATATGAAAGAATTTATGCTAATGGCACTAATGAAGTTGAAGAATATGATAATGTCAAAGAATTAAAGGCAGTATTAAATTCTGTGAAACGTGTATTTTTTGATAGTTACGTTTATGGAATAGCTTCTAGTCGTGAAATTAAAGATAATGGAGTTATTATAAATGTAGCAGAAAATTCTCCAGCAGCAAAAGCTGGTATGAAAACAGGTGATTGTTTAATTAGCATCAATGGTAAAAGTGTAGTCGATAATTTTGAAGATTTTAATATGGGACAATTAGTCGATATATTTTCATCTGAACCTGCAACTTTTGTAATTGTTCAAGATGGCATAGAAAAAACTATTGTAGTAGAGTCAGATAAAATAAATGCTATAGGTGTAAAATAAAAAAATTTTGATTTTGTATATATATTGGTATATAATACTTTTTATAAGACACTGTCTTGTAGTTGACACAAGATAGTGCCTTTTTTGTTGGAATTTGAATTTTGTGTTATAGATATTTGAATATTAATATAAGGAGGAGTTTATTTAATGGAAGAAAATATGCAATATGATGATTTAGGAACACTTGCTCAATTAAATTGGTTCCCTGGGCATATGGCAAAAGCTAAACGCATTATTGTGGAAAATTTAAAATTAGTTGATGTGGTCATTGAGCTTCGTGATGCTCGTATTCCTAACAGCAGTGCAAATCCAATTTTAAAAGATTTAATTGGTAAAAAACCGCATTTAATCGCTTTGAATAAAATTGATTTAGCAGATAATAATATCAATAATAAATGGGAAGAATATTTCACATCTATGGGTAAATCTGTGGTGAAAATCAATTCTTTAGATGGTAAAGGTATTCGTCAATTAGTAACTGTAGCAGATGAATTGGCAAAGGTAAAAACTGCTAAATTCGCTAATAAAGGTGTAAAACCTCGTAATGCTCGTGTAATGATTGTAGGTATTCCAAATGTAGGGAAATCTTCTTTAATAAATAGATTATCTGGCAGTGCTTCATTGAAAACTGCTGATAAACCTGGTGTTACACGTGCAAAACAGTGGATTAAAATAAAAAATAATCTTGATTTATTGGATACTCCAGGTATTTTATGGCCAAAATTTGAAGATCCTGAAGTGGGATTGAATTTAGCTTTTACTGGAGCTATCAGTGATGAAGTTTATGATATTGAACGTGCTGCTGAAATCTTATTATGGCGTTTAAAAGATGATTATGCTAAAAATATAAAAGAACGCTATAAAATAGATGAAATTCCACAAACTAGTGAAGAATTATTTACTTTGGTAGGCAAAAAACGTGGATTTTTACAAAAAGGCGGTATTGTAGATACTGAAAAAACTGCTATTGCTGTGCTTAAGGATTTTAGAGCAGGAAAATTAGGAAAAATCTCTTTGGAAAGACCTTGAGTCTAAAGAAAAATTTTTAGCTATTTTAGTATTTTAATTTGACATAAAGATATTGATATACTACACTAGTAAAGAGATATTTTATCTTTTATATGATGTAAACATAATATATTCATTAATACATTGGGAGGAATTTTTTTGTATACTAATAACAAATTGAGAAATGTCGCTATCATAGCTCACGTTGACCACGGTAAAACAACTCTTGTTGACGCAATGCTTAAACAAAGCCATATTTTCCGTGCTAACGAACAGGTAGCAGAAAGAGTAATGGACTCTAATGCTATTGAACGTGAACGCGGTATTACCATTTTGTCTAAAAATACAGCTGTAATGTATAAAGATATAAAAATCAACATCGTTGATACACCAGGCCATGCTGATTTCGGTGGCGAAGTTGAACGTGTACTCAACATGGTTGATGGCGTTTTATTATTAGTTGACGCTTCTGAAGGTCCTATGCCTCAGACTAAATATGTTTTACGTAAAGCTTTAGAACAAGGTTTAAAACCTATCGTTGTTATCAACAAAATTGACCGTCCTGACCAGCGTATTGATGACGTTTATGACGAAGTTTTGGAACTTTTCATGGAACTTGGTGCTGATGATGATCAGCTTGATTTCCCTGTTGTATACGCAATTGCTCGTGATGGTATTGCTAAACTTGACCTTGATGATGAAAGCGATAGCTTAGAACCATTAATGGATTTACTTATTAAAGAAATTCCAGCTCCACAGGGTGATGTAGAAGGTCCTCTTCAAATGATGGTAACTACACTTGATTCTGACGAATATGTTGGTCGTGTAGCTATTGGTCGTATCATGCGTGGTAAAATCAAAGAAGGTCAAAATGTAGTAGTTATCAGTGGTGATGGCGAAACTAAAGAACGTATCGGTAAAGTATATGTTTACCAAGGTTTAAAACGTATGGAAGTTAGCGAAGCTGAACTTGGTGAAATCGTAGCAATTACTGGTCTTCCTAGTGCAAGTATTGGTCATACTGTTGCTGATGCTGAAAATCCAGAAGCTTTACCTAGCATTAATATTGATGAACCTACATTGTCCATGACTTTTGGTGTTAATACTAGCCCATTTGCTGGTCGTGAAGGTCAGTTTGTAACATCTCGTCATTTACGCGACCGTTTATATAAAGAAACTGAAACAAATGTAAGCTTATGTGTTGAAGAAACAGATAGCCCAGATACATTTAAAGTTTCTGGTCGTGGCGAATTACATCTTTCTATTCTCATTGAAACAATGCGTCGTGAAGGATACGAACTTCAGATTGGTAAACCAGAAGTTATTTATAAAGAAATCAATGGTCAACTTTGTGAACCAATTGAAAACTTAACTATTGAAGTACCTCAAGAATTCATGGGTACAGTTATGGAATCCCTTGGTACTCGTAAAGCAGAACTTTCCAATATGACTGAATTAAAAGGTTATTTACGTCTTGAATTCACTATTCCTGCACGTGGACTTATCGGTTTCCGTTCTGAATTCTTAACTAATACAAAAGGTAATGGTATTATGAACCATGTATTCCGTGGATATGCTCCATATAAAGGTGATATTCCAGGTCGTAGCCGTGGTTCTTTAGTAGCATTTGAACAAGGTGAAACAACTCCATACGGTATTTATACTCTTCAAGACCGTGGTGTAATGTTCATTTCTCCAAACCAAATGGTTTATGAAGGTATGATTATTGGGGAAAATACTCGTGAACTTGATATGGACGTAAATCCATGTAAGAAGAAAAATGTTTCCAATATGCGTTCTTCTTCTTCTGATGAAGCTATTCGCTTAACTCCACCTCGTCTTTTAAGTCTTGAACAGGCTCTTGAATTCATCAATAAAGATGAAATGGTAGAAGTTACTCCAGAAAGCATTCGTTTAAGAAAAACTATTCTTGATAAATCTCAGCGTGGACGTTTACGTAAAAACGCAAAATAATTTTAAGTATAGTATATAATGTGTTAGAAGCGACATTTGTATGTGTCGCTTCTTAGCATATTTATGAATTTATTTGATTAGTTAAACAATCAAATAAATTTTATGAAAATAATATTTATTACAGTTTTTTGCAGGATTTTTTTATTTTATAGAGAATTGTTCTAGTATGGGTTTATTTTAATTTTATATAAAATATATTTATGGGTTATAAAAGGATATTTGAGGTGAGATTATGGCGGATTTTTTATCAAAAATCACTAAGTTTCTAATTCCAGAAGAAGTTGAAGAAATAGAAGCTAAAGTTGATGAAAAACAAGAAACTAGAAGACAAACAGTAAAAGTAGCTCCTAATGTTACTCGTGTAGCAAATGGACCTTCCATTTACACAAATACAGCTGAAGCTACAAGAGATGAAGCAACATCATCTGCTACTAATAACTATGAAGAAAATAATCGTCGTCCTAGTTTAAAAGTATATAAACAGCCAAATATGAATGTACTTGTATTTGAACCTACTAATTTCAATGATACAAGAATTGCTGCTGATGCTTTAAAAGCTTCTAAAGCTGTGCTTATCAATTACGAAAAAATTGAACAAAGTGAACAAGTTCGTATTTGCGATTTTATGAATGGTGCTTGCTATGTATTAGATGGTTCTGTAAAAAGAATTTCTGCAAAAATGGTATTATATGTGCCAAATGGCGTATCTATTGAAGAAATTATTCCAACAAAATAAAAAAAGACATCTATGGAAATGGAAGTTTATGAAACTTATCATTTTTTATAGATGTCTTTTTATTTTAAACGGTTATGGTTGTAAGATAATCGAAAATATCTGCTCTAACAGGTGTATCTAATTTATAGAGAATTTTAAAACCATTATATTTAGGTGCAAATTCTGGATTGCCTTGGGCTGTGATTTCACCTAAAAAATAAAATTCCTTAGCTTCTTTATCTTCACTAGGTTTGCGCACAAATAGATATAATTTATTTTGTTCTTTATTCGCATTATATATATGTTTAGCATCACTAGAGTCTAATTTTCGATTGCTTTTGGAGTAGGCTGTAATCAAGGTATTGCTTAAAAATTCATTAGTATAATCTACTCTTTTTTTATCTGGCGCTATATAATTGATAAATACTGGCATGGTATGTGTTGTTTTTTCATAGAAATAACCAGCCATGGCATTAGGATTTATTTTTTGAGGCCAATTTAATAGATAACAAACTTCTTCATAAGTGTATTTTTGATATAAAACAAGATTAGTATTTTTGTATTTATTTTGATAGTATTTTTGATATCTTTCTAAGGCAAAATCGAGAATTTCATTTATTTGAAAATAGAACTTTTCATCTTGTAAAGCTGATTTAAAAATATCACTGATGATGTAATCATTATCATTTTCTTTGATGAAAATGCAATTACTAAATTTAGCTTGCTCATTGCTAATAGTAAATAGATTAGTTAAATTGCGTATTAATGAAACTTTTATTTGCTCAGTAAATTCTTGATGGTATTTTGTAATTAAGATTTGCTTTATATCCATTAATAAATGAGATGTATTTTTTAATAATAATTTTAAAGCTATGAGTTCATGAATTCTTTTGCCTTTAGCAAAGCGATATGAGATAAAATAAAGAATTTCTTCTTGAATTGTATTAAATCTAATTGTGTAATCTTTATCGTATTTTTGCAAGAAATTATGATATGTTTTAAATTTATCAAGGAATTTTAAAATATCTATACTACCAAACTGGGAAAAATCAAAGATAGAAGGAATTTTTCCTAATTTTTGTTTTAATTGTAGATATTCATTTTTCAATAAGGCTGTATCGCTTAATTTGGCACTATCAATGGCTTGATAGATTTTTTGACGAGCTATTTTATCAAAATGAATGGTAGAAGAACCAAAGATGAAACGATTGCCTTCTGCTACATAATGACGGATATTATCTTTATTATAAGAAGTATCACCAGATAGAGCTATTGGTATCATAAAGTTATTTTGATAGTTGCCGATAAAGTCAAGAATTACTACATAATCTTTTTGTGGATATTTGCGAAGCCCACGACCTAATTGTTGAACGAAGATAATGGCTGATTTTGTAGGTCTGAGCATGATTATTTGATTTATAGCAGGAATATCAATGCCTTCATTCATAATGTCTACAGTGAATATATAATCAAGACCTGTAGAGCGTTCTTTTTGTTCTAATTTATGAATGGCATTAGTTCGTGTTTCTTGACTATCTTTACCTGATAGAGCAATGGTATTAAATCCTCGCTCATTAAATTTTTGTGAAAGTATTTGGGCTTCTTCTATTTGACTACAAAATATTAAACCGCGCAGACGTTCTCCACTGAAACCATAGTATTTAGATTGATTGATAATATGTGTTACGCGAGCGTCTGTAGTTAAATCGTTAAATGTTGAATTATCATTGATTTCTTGATCATCAACTGTGATATCAGTAATGCCAAAGTAGTGAAATGGGCAAAGTAAATTTTCTTGCATAGCTTGGTTTAAGCGAATTTCATAAGCTATATTATGGTCAAATAATTGGTAGATATCAAAGCCGTCTGTGCGTTCTGGTGTAGCTGTCATACCTAATAAAAATTGTGGCTGAAAGTAATTTAAGATTTTTAAATAACTACTGGCACCAGCTCGATGAGTTTCATCAATGATGATATAGTCAAAATGTGTTGGTGTGAATTGAGTTAAATTTTCTTCTTTGCTTAGCATATTTATGGTAGCAAATAGATAAGGTTTATGAAAATCCTTATGATTAGCTGACAAAATACCATATTGGATATCTGGTATTATTTTGGCAAAAGTTTTACAAGCTTGTTTAAGAATTTGTTCGCGATGGGCTAAAAATAATAGTCGTTTAGGATTGGCTTTTTTGACAGCAAAGGCACTTAAATATGTTTTTCCTGTGCCTGTAGCTGATATCAATAATGCTTTTTGTTTATTATCTTGTTGTAATTTTGCTAATGCTGTTAATGCTTCCTGTTGCATTTTATTAGGAGCAATATCATTAGTAGAGATATTTTCTTGAACTGTAGCAAATTGTCTTTTTAATTTTTGTAAAGAATGATATTTATCAGCATATTGTTTAAGCCAGATATCAGTCAAAGGCATGGCTTCTTGCCACATTTGTTGAAATTGAGATAATGTATTGTTGATTAAAGCACCATTTGCTAAAGAATTTATTTTTAGGCTCCATTCTTTATTTGCTTTTAAGGCTGTTTGCGTTAAATTATTACTGCCTACAATTAAAGTGTAATAATCGTTTTGTTCAAAGATATAGCCTTTGATATGGAAATTTTCTTTAGTATAAATGCGAATATTTAAATTAGGATATTGTTGTAATTCTTGTAGAGCTTTTGGTTGATTAAAATATAGATAATCAGTGGTTAAAATATCGCCAGTGATGTTTTTTTCTTGAAGTAGTTTTAAACATTCTTTAAGACAAATTAAACCACTTTGAGTGATAAAAGCTATGGCAAAATAAAATCGTTTACAAGTTTGTAATTCTTGAAGTAGTTCTACTAATAGATTAGAGCCACTATTATAATCATTATAGATTATCTGTGGTTGTAAATCAGGCAAGGAATTAATTTTATCATCTATAAGAGCGCTAGCAAGACTTTGTTGTAGTTCTTGAGCTAAATAATCTTGTGTTTGCATAGAGTAACCTCATAATTTTATATTGAATTTATTGATAAAAAAGGCTGAGTTTAAATCTATAAAGGATTTTAAACCCAGCTTTTTATTTTAACGTAATACATATTCAGCTAAAATAGCTTGTAGTTGATAAATATCTAAACTTTTATCAAATTTTTTGCTAATAGGCATATCCATACCAGCAACATATATTTTTAATTCAGCATCTAAATCAAAATGACCAGCTGTTTCAATGCTGAAATGTCTTATACTTTTATATGGTATAGAATGATATTGTGTTTTTTTACCTGTAATACCTTGTTTATCTACAAGGATAAGGCGTTTATCGGTAAAAATAAATAAATCACGAAAAATTTCATAAGCCTGTTGAATGTTTTCGCCATTAGCTAATAATTTAGCGTAATCTTGGCGGATATCATCAAGATTTGCTTTAGAGGCATTGCCTAAAAGATTATCAAATAATCCCATAAAAATTCCTCCTATACTTATATACATATTTTTATATTATAAATATTTATATAATATAATTCTGTGTATCAAGGAAGAATACCTTTATTTATTGTAATACCAATCGCAATCATCATGATAAATCATTTGTTTGGTCATGCCACCATCAACGACGATATCTTGACCAGTAATAAATGAAGATTTCTCACTGCAAAGAAACATCACAGCATTTACAATATCTTTGGGTACGCCAACTTGAAGTTTATCTGCTGAGGAAAATTCACTATTTGTAGTATCTATCCAACCAGGAGAAATACTGTTTACACGAGCTTTTCCACGCAATGTAACTGCCATAGCATGAGTTAGTGAAGAGATTGCTCCTTTAGCAGCAGTGTAACTTTCAGTATCTGCTTGACTCATCAAATGACGGCTAGAAGAAATATTTACGATGCTAGCATTGTCTTGAAGATGGTTCATAAATAATTTAGTAAGCATAAAAGGAGCTACAGCACCAACTTTTAGTACGTAGAGAAAATCTTCATAAGAAGCAGTAGCTAAGCCACCTTTCATAAGACAAGCGTTATTGATTAAATAATCTATTTTTGTATGCTCATCAATTACTTTTTGGGCAAATTGCGTCAATATTTTTTCATCAGCAATATCGCCAACAAAATAATCATTAGATAAAATATCAATAGTACATACTGTAATATTTTGAGCTTTGAATTCATCACAAATGGCTTTGCCAATACCTCTAGCGCCACCAGTAACAACGGCAACTTTATTCATATAGTTCTCCTTTAATTGATAGCTGAATAAATAGTATATAAAGCACTGAATAATAACATAACGAAGACGAGTCGATTAAACATTTTTTGAGAAATATAAGGAAATAATTTATTACCTAACCATAAAGCAATAAAACAGAATGGAACGATATAAATACTTTGTTCAATAGCAAATGAAAAATCTTTTCCTGCTAAGTAAAAAGCAAGGATACCTAGGTAGTTAATAATAGTAAAATAAGCAATACAAGTGGCACGCAAAGAAGTTTTATCACGATTAGTAGATGTTAAATAAATAATAAGCGGTGGACCACTCATACTGGTAGAAGTATTTAAAATACCAGATAGACAACCAACAACACCAGTTTTACAGGAAGTTTCAGTCAGTTGTTTACGATAAATTTTGGTAAGAAATAAGAATGATAAAATAACACAAGCAATGAAAATTTTTAATCCTATAGTAGGCACAAATAGATAGATAAGAATACCAATAGGATGACCTATTACTGAACCAATCAGCAATGGTTTTAGAAAATGCCAATCAATATTATCTTTGACAAAAAAGACAAAAACAGTATCAAGAACGACAGATAAAAATTGCAAAAGTACAACGACTTCTTTGGCATCATAGACCATTAAAAGTAATGGCGTAGAAACAATAGCAAATCCAAAACCCGTCAAGGATTGGATTAATGTAGAAATAAAAGCTATACCAATAGCTAATAATAACGAAGTATCAGAAAATATCTCCAACATAAAAAATCGCCCACTCATAAGAGATTATTCATTTTTCTTTTATTTAAAAGAAAAACGAATCAAAAAGAAAATATGCCCGCAATATTAGATTTTACTTTGGCAAAGATGAAATCATGTCTACAACGCTCAAAACTCGCTTCGCTCAGACAGTTGGACTAAAACCGTATCCATGATTTCATCTTTGCCAATAGCTTTTAGCTACCGTAAAATCTACTAACGCGGGGAATTTTGGTATTATTAAAAAAACAATTATAAAATAATAATTTGTAATTTTTATTTTCCGCATTATAAAATTTTATCTGCGGTGATTTCTTTCGTTCGTTTCTTTGGCACCAAAGAAATGAATAAATCCCTATTTTTTGTCAGTTAATTCTAGATAAGGGATAGCGTTTAGGTTGCTATCGGCAAAGTCTCCTGCTTGGGCTTGGTAGTAGCCACGGCAGGCTATCATGGCAGCGTTGTCTGTGCATAAAATTTTGCTTGGGTAGTAAAATTCTAGACCGTTTTCTTTGCAGGCTTTTTGGAGATGTCCTTCTAGGGAGCTATTTGCTGCTACACCACCGGCAAGTACTAGTTTTGTCATGTTGGTTTGACGAGCTGCTTCTACAGCTTTATGCACTAGGATATTAACTACTGATTTTTGGAAGGAAGCAGCAACATCAGCTTTGTTGATTTCGATGCGTTTTGCTTTCATATTGTTTAAATAATTGAGCACAGCCGATTTTAGACCACTGAAGCTAAATTCATAGTTACCTTTTTCATTTAATGCCATAGGGAAATCAATAGCATCAGAATTTCCTTCTTTAGCTAATTTATCAATTTGAGGGCCACCTGGATAAGGTAATCCCATTACACGAGCTACTTTATCAAAAGCTTCACCAGCTGCATCATCACGAGTTTGTCCCATTAGGGAAAAATGATTATAGTCTTTTACGTGAACTAGGGAAGTATGTCCACCAGAAACTACGAGAGCCATAAATGGTGGTTGAAGTTCAGGTGTGGATAAGAAATTGGCGAAGATATGACCTTCTAAGTGATTTACGCCAATTAGTGGTTTATCTAAAGCAAAAGCCAAAGTTTTGGCAGCAGATACGCCTACAAGTAAAGCACCTACTAATCCTGGGCCATACGCTACAGCAATGCGATCAATATCTTTTAAAGTAACATTTGCTTTATGAAGTGCTTCATCTAAAACAGGCATGATATTAACAATATGTTTACGAGAGGCGATTTCAGGAACGACACCTCCGAATTTTTGATGAATTGGAATTTGAGTAGAAATTACATTAGCTAGTATTTCTCTGCCACCGCGTAAGATAGCAACAGAAGTTTCATCACAGCTAGATTCTATACCTAAAGTCAATGAATTATCTGTAGTAGTCAAATTTTTATTCCTCCTCTAATTTTTATTAAGTAATTTATTATAAACCTAAAGCTTGTTTAGCTAATTTGTCAGCAAGTTCATTACCTAATACTCCTGTATGACCTGCTACTTTTTTGAAGGTTACTAAATGTAAATATGGTTTCATAAATTCAGCATATGCTTTGGTCAATTCTTTATTTGTTTTCCAATTGCCTAAAGCCCATTCAGATAAACCAATATAATCATGGCAGATTACAATTTTTTCATCATGAGCAATAGCCCATTTGGTAGCTTCCATAGCGCCTTGAATTTCTCCAGCTACGTTATGTAACTCACTAGCATCTATGGAAGTGCCTTTTCCGTTGAAAGTATCTATTAATTTACCTTTATAAAAAATAGCCATACCCCAGCTATATTCACCATTTATATATGAACCATCTACATAAATATAATAACGGTCATCATCTTGTTCAGAAATATTGACAGAAGGTTTATCTTCTAAATAGTTTTGAGCTTCTTCTTTTGTGGGAAAAGATTTAAATAATGCTCCTTTAAAACCTTGTGTCTGTTTTTGACATTCAGCCCAAGTAGTAAATATTCCTGTTTGATAACCTTTTTTTACTGCGTAAAATTTTTTCTTTGTAGCCATATGTCCTCCTTTACAATATGTTTTATTATAGCATTTTTGTTTTATTATAGCTATTTTAATTAAAAATAGTTAGATTTTATTTATTTGTTGTTGCTTTCTATAATTTGTAGGAGTAGTGCCAACTATACGTTTAAATTGTTTAGTAAAATATGCATTATCATCAAATCCTACAGATATAGCCACTTTATTAATAGAAAAATTTGTGTATGTTAATAATTCTTTAGCTTTTTGTATGCGTATGTGCAAGAGTAGTTGTAGTGGACTCAAGCCATATTTATTTTTCACGCAACGAATTATATGTGTAGGATGAAAAGCATATTCATCAGATAGTTTTTTTAAATCGAAGCTTTCTGTATAAAATAGAGAAAAATGTTCATAAATTTTTTCTGCTACATTTTTGGTATTTGGCTCATGAATATCACAAAGAATACTTAGAATGGAAAAAAATAATTGTTGGCTCTTTAATTGAGAAACAGTTGAAGAATAGAAATCTTTTTTGGGTTTAGTTTTATCAATTTTTACTTGAACGATAGTATTCATATATTCAGCCATTTGAGATTGTTGTTCGGCTGTTAGTGAACCATGTTGAGGTAGTGATATATGGAAAGGTTCTTTAGTAAATTGATAATTTGCTTTTTGTTTATGGTTTTTATCATAGATAGGTTTATCCATATATTTGAATTTACCAGTAGTATAAAAATGTAGCCAAAAGAAATCTGTAGCTTCATCACAACATTTATATCCTTTGTGTAATCTATTTGGTGGCAAAATCAAGAATTCTCCTTTTTTGAGAATATATTTTTGAGAATTTTCTTCTAAATACAGCTTGCCAGCAGTTACAAATATTAAGTCAAATGTAGACGGCATGATTCTTCTTAAATGTAAATCGCCTACTCGATATAATGATTTACCTCCTACTATTAAATGAGGTAAAGGTGGACAAGTAAAAATAATATACAAAAAATCACCTCAAATATTAATTTTATTATACTAATAAAACTTGAAATTAAGCATAATATTGATGTTTATTAATATTATACTATATATTTTTTTATTAGTTATGATAATTTTATTATATTATTTATGCTAATATTATACTATTAAATGTTAATTTTATTTATTTAAAGTTTTCAAATAATTATATAAAATATAAACAGTTAAAAGTTACGTGACTAAAAAAAATAAGGTGGTTTTAGATATGAGTAATAATCAAATTAATCATAAAGTACCATTATCTGGTCGTTTGAGTTATGGCTTGACTGATGGATGCGGAAATTTATTATATTGTATAATAGGTTCTTATTTATTGTATTTCTATACGGATGTTTTTGGTTTATCTGTTGCTACAGCTGGAGCTATTTTGTTATTTACTCGTTTATTAGATGCTATAGATGCTCCAATTTGGGGCTTTATTGTTGACCATACTAAATCTAAATATGGACAATCTAGACCATACTTTTTATGGTTATGTGTACCGTTTGCTGTATTTATGTGGCTTACATTTACTACACCAGCTTTATCAGGTACAACAAAAATAATTTATGCTGTAGTTACTTATATATTAGCAGGAATTTTTTATACGGGGATACAAACAGCAATTACTTCAATATTACCAAATTTAACTCGTCGTCCAGGTGAGCGTGTTATATTAAATACATTTCGTATGGTTGGCGGTAATATAGGAGCATTTATTTGTATGACTTTTACGTTACCGTTAGTTGCTTTTTTTGGTGAAGGAAATGAACAAAAAGGATTTTCATATACATTAGCATTTTTTGGTATTATTGCTATTGTTTTATTTATAGTAGCTTTTAAGAATTTACGTGAAGTTAACGTAGAGAAAATAAAAAGTATACCAATAAAAGATAGTGTAAAAGCTATAAAAGGTAATTGGCCATGGATATTGGTTGTTATAGCTAATTTGATTTTTTGGATAGCATTAACTATACGTTTATCCACTGTAGTATATTATTGTCAATATTATTTAGGAGATAAGAGTTTAACAGTATTTATAAATGGAATAATGTTGGTTCAAGTTATAGGTATGATTTCTATTCCATTATTAGTAAAAAGATTTAATAAATATGGAACAATGATTTTAGGTTTTATTTTAGTAGCAGGTGGACATATTGGTATTTTCTTTGTAGGCACTAATATAGAATTAATGATTGTTTTTTGGATTATTGCTTCTTTAGGGCAAGGTATAGCATGTTCAATGCCATTTGCTATGCTTTCAGATACAGTTGATTTTGGAGAATGGAAGACAGGTATTCGTGCTAGTGGATTTTTAACAGCTATAGGAAGTGCATTTTGTATCAAAGCTGGCTCTGGTATAGGAGGTTTTATTCCAGCAGCTGTTATGAATTTATTTGGTTATGTGCCGAATGCAGTCCAATCTTCAACAGCATTATTTGGTATACAATTTGTATTTACATGGCTTCCTGCAATAATTTTCTTATGTGGAATTATTCCAATGCTTTTTTATCGTAAATATGAACAAAATGAAAATAATATTCTTTTAGATTTAGCAAAAAGAAATAGTTAATAAAAAAATAATAAATGGAAATAAATTGTTGAGGAGATTTATTATGTTTGAAAATAAAATAAAAATAACAGCACCATTTTGGCAACAATATATAAATTTAATCCGTGAAGAAATGCTACCTTTTCAGTGGTCAGTATTAAATGATGAAGCTGATATTAAAATTGAAAAAGAAAGAGATGCAGATCATATACCAGCGGAGAAAAGCCATGCTATTGAAAATTTTAAGATTGCAGCTGGAATAAGCAAAGGAAAACATTATGGAATGGTTTTTCAAGATAGTGATGTTTATAAATGGCTTGAAGCAGTAGCATATGCATTACATCAACATCAAGATGACGATTTACAAAAAATTGCAGACGGAGTAATAGATTTATTAGCAAAAGCACAACAAAGTGATGGATATTTAAACACATATTTTACTATAGAGGCACCAGAACGTAGATATAAACGTTTGTATCAAAGCCATGAACTTTATTGTGCAGGACATTTTATTGAAGCAGCAGTTGGATATTATAGTGTTACAAAAAATCAAAAAATATTAGATATTGCTTGTAAACTGGCAGATCATATTGATGATGTTTTTGGCAGTGAAGATGGAAAAATTCATGGATATGATGGACATGAAGAAATAGAATTGGCATTACTTCGTTTATTTGAGCTTACAAAAAATGATAAATATAAAAACTTAGCAAATTTCTTTTTATATGAACGTGGGAAAAATCCAAATTTCTTTAAAGAACAACAAAAGACAGATCCTTCAACTAAACCTGTAATTGAAGGTATGGAAAGTTTTAAACCGGAATATTATCAAAATCATAAGTCTATTTTGGAACAAGAAACAGCTGAAGGACATGCTGTACGTGTTATGTATATGTGTACAGGTATGGCTATGTTAGCTCGTTTAAATAATGATGAAAAGATGTTTGAAGCTTGTAAACGTTTATGGAAGAATATTGTTACTAAACGTATGTATATAACAGGTGGTATAGGTTCTACTGTTATAGGAGAAGCATTTACTGCAGATTATGATTTGCCAAATGATACAATGTATTGTGAAACATGTGCCTCTATAGGATTGATCTTTTTTGCAAATAATATGTTGAAATTAGATGTAGATAGTCAATATGCAGATATAATGGAAAAAGCTCTATATAATACAGTTATAGATGGTATGGCTCTTGATGGAAAACATTTCTTTTATGTAAATCCATTGGAAGTTGTTCCGCAATTAAGTCATAAAGATCCAGGTAAATCACATGTAAAAACTGTTCGTCCAGCGTGGTTTGGTTGTGCATGCTGTCCACCTAATTTAGCTAGATTATTGAGTTCTTTAGACGAATATATGTATACAGTAAAAGATGATGTTATTTATAGCAATTTATATGTAAGTAATAAATCTGATTTTAAAATTAATAATCAAGTGATAAGTATTGAAGAAATTACAGATTATCCATGGGATGGAAAAATTACTTTTAAAGTAAATAGTGAGGCAACATTTAAATTAGGTTTACGTATTCCTAGTTGGGCAAATAGATATTTATTTAAGTTAAATGGTAAGGAATTTACACCAAAAATAGAAAAAGGATATGCTATTATAGATAGAACTTGGGAAAAAGGAGATATAGTTATTTTTGATATACAAATAGAAGCTAATTTTGTTTGTGCAAATCCTTTAGTTCGTGAAGATTATGGCAAAGTTGCTATACAACGAGGTCCTATTATTTATTGTGCAGAAGGTGTGGACAATGGAGATAATTTGCATTTAATAACTATAGATACAAATAAGAAAATAAATGAGTATAAAGATAGTGATAGTTTAGGGGACATTGTAAAATTAGAATTAGAAGCTGAAAAATTAATTTTAGATAAGCAGTGGAATAATATTTTATATAGAAATATCATGGAAAAACAAGAAAATGTAGAGATTATTAAGTTGAAACTAATACCATATTTTTGTGCGTTTAATCGCGGTGAAAATGAAATGGCTATTTGGTTAAAAACTAAATAAATAAAGCTCCTTAAAAGTCAGTGGACAGCTTTTAAGGAGCTTTATTTTTATTTATATTATGCTAAAGTATCACCTTTAAAATTATTTTGGTAAGAAGATTTTATTTCTCCGCGAGAAATTTCACGTTCCCAGAGACCAACAACAACTGTAGCAATACAGTTACCAAATATATTGCAGAATGTACGAGCCATATCCATGATACGGTCTACACCTAAGATAATAGCGATACCTTCTGTTGGAATACCAAAAGAAGCAGCTGTACCAGCAATTACAATGATAGAAGCGCCAGGAACACCGGCTATACCTTTAGTGGAAATCATAAGTGTAAGTAACATCATGATTTGTTGAGTAAGACCAAAATCAATATTATACATTTGAGCTAAGAAAATAACAGCTAGAGAACTATATAAAGTGGAACCATCAAGGTTGAAGGAATAACCTGTTGGCATAACGAATGTGATGACATGTTTTGGTAAACCTAATTTTTCTAAACATTTCATGGCAAGTGGTAAAGCAGCTTCACTACTTGCAGTGGAATAACCTAATAATAATGGTTCACGTAAAACTTTGAAGATATGCCAGAAATTTAATTTAGTGATGATAGAAGCAATAATTGCAAGGATAATTAAGAAGACGATTATTGCAAAATAAAGTGAAAATACTAATTTTCCAAGAGGAATAAGCATTTCTAAACCGAAAGTACCAACAGTATAAGAAATCATAGCAAAAATACCAATTGGTGCAAAAAGCATAACATAATGTGTAACTTTGAACATTGCTTCTGCTACACCGCGACAACATTCAACAACAATTTTTCCTTTTTCGCCGATATGAGCAAGAGCTACACCGAAGAAACAGCTAAAGAAGATGATTTGTAACATATCGCTTTTAGCGCAAGCTTCAACAATGTTAGCAGGAATGATATTTAATAAGTGCATAGAAATACTGAAAGATTCTGCAGTAGCGGCAGCATTAGCTCCAGCAGAAGCTCCAATGGAAGGAAGAGAAACGCCAACACCAGGTTGAAGTACATTTACGACTACAAGACCAACAACTAAAGCTAAACTACTAGCAACTTCGAACCAGATGATGGCTTTACCACCTAAACGACCAAGTTTTTTGAAATCACCAGTACCAGCAATACCAATTATTAAAGTACTAAAAATAAGAGGTACAACGATCATTTTAATCATGCGAATGAACGCATCGCCTAATGGTTTTAATTGTGACCCGATATCAGGTAAAAAATAACCAAAGATAGCACCTAATACTAGCCCTAAAAATATTTGAGCTGTGAGATTAATGCGCAACTTTTTCATTAAAAAGACTCCTTTTTGAAATTTATTTTTTGCATAAAAACGGATTATATATTGTTATTTTATGCAGTTAACATATTAACAATATATTTAAAAACATATTTATCATTATAGTAGTAGTGTTATGTTAAGTCAATGTAAAATCTAGATAAAACATTGTATACATTGTTTTAAGAGTAAAATTAGTTTGAATATTTATGAATTAATAATTTGCATAAAAACTCTATGGATAAATTTTAAATATATGTTAAAATAAAAAATATATTTAAATGAATAGGAATGAGATTAATGTTAACTTTAAAAACAGGTATAAAAGGACAAGCACAAGTTAAAGTGGTTGAAGAAAATACAGCGAAAATAATGAAAAGTGGAGCCTTGCCAGTTTTTGCAACTCCAGCGATGGTGGCGCTAATGGAAGAGGCTTCTTGCATGGCTTTAAAAGATTATTTGGAAGAAGGAGAAGGTACTGTAGGTATAAAATTGGATATATCACATATTGCACCAACTGCTTTAGATGATGTCGTAATAGCTATAGCTACTTTAGATAAAATAGAAGGTAGAAAATTAACTTTTATAGTTGAAGCAAAAGATACGCATAAAGTTATTGGTAAAGGAATACATGAAAGATTTATTATAAATAATGAAAAATTCATGAATAAATTACAAAAAAATTAATAATTAATAAAAAAGCTTTCTATTTATAGTTTGTACTAAATAGAAAGCTTTTTTGTTTGATTTATTTGCTATTTTCGGCTAATTCTTCTAAATATGCCCAACGTTCCAGTAAATAATCTAATTTTTCTTGAAGAGCAGTTTCTTCTTTTGTTAGTTCATTTAATTTGCCATAATCAGAAGCATTTTGACTCATTTGAAGTTGTACTACTTTTAGTTTTCCTTCTGTTTCAGCAATTATGGCTTCAATTTCAGCATATTCTTTTTGTTCTTTAAAAGAAAGTTTTTTTACGGGCTCAGTTTTAGTTGTAGTATTTTTAGATGTTTTTTCTGTATCAGAAATGGCATTTTTTGTTTCAGTATTTTTTCCTTTTTCTAATGTAGCTAATTCTTTTTCTTCAATGCCTTTGTAATAAGAATAGCCACCAGGATATTGACGAAGCGAGCCATCTTGTTGATAAACAAAGACTTTATCTGCTAAGCGGTCAATGAAAAAGCGGTCATGGGATACAAATATAATAGCACCATTAAAATTATCAATGAATTCTTCTAAAATAGACATGGTTTGTAAATCTAAATCATTTGTAGGTTCGTCTAGTAATAGAACATTAGGAGAACTCATTAAAACTCGCAATAGGAATAAACGACGTTTTTCACCACCAGATAATTTACTGATAGGAGTCCATTGTAATGTACCTGGGAATAAAAATCTTTCCATTAATTGAGATGCACTTAGTTGTGTACCATCAGCTAATGTTATGTGATGAGCAACTTCTTTGATATATTCAATAGGGCGAAGTCTTTCGTCCATATCAATATTTTTTTGAGCAAAATATCCAATTTTTACAGTTTGACCAATATTTACATTTCCTGTTGTTGGTGGCAAAATGCCAGCTATTATATTTAATAAGGTAGTTTTACCAGAACCATTAGGTCCTAAAATACCTATGCGGTCATTTCGTAAGACTGTATAAGTGAAATCTTTAATGATTGTTTTATTATCTACAGTATAATTTACGTTTTCTAATTCAATTACAGTGCGACCTAGACGAGAGCCTGCAAGTCCCATTTCAATTTTACTATTATCAATATTTACTTTTTGATTTTTTACTTCTTCAAATCGTTGTATTCTTGCTCTTTGTTTGGTAGAACGAGCTTGAGCACCACGACGTATCCATTTTAATTCATTACGTAAAAAGTTTTGACGTTTTTGTTCTGAAGCTTCTTCGCGTTCTTCTCGGGCAGTTTTTAATTCTAAAAATTGAGTGTAGTTACCTGTATAAACATAAGATTTGCCTTTATCCAACTCTAAAATTTTAGTAGCAACAGAATCAAGGAAATATCTATCATGTGTTACCATGATTAAAGCACATTTCAATTTTTGAAGGTATTCTTCAAGCCATGCGATAGTTTCACTGTCTAAATGGTTAGTAGGTTCGTCAAGTAATAATAAATCACATGGTTGAATTAATGCTGTAGCTAAAGCTAATCGTTTTTGTTGTCCTCCAGATAAGGTTTTTATTTGGGCAGAAAAATCCATAATACCTAATTTAGTTAGAATGGTTTTAGCATCACTTTCTAATTGCCAGCCATTTAATTCATCAATTTTACTAGTTAATTTAATAATTTTTTCTTGTAATTTATGATCATGAGGATTTTTTTGACTTTGAGCTAGAGTGATTTCGTAATCATAAAGCGCTTGCATAATAGGTTGATTACCTTGAAATACTTCCATTAGAATAGTATTTTCAGGATTGAAAATTTTATCTTGTGATAGATATTCAATTTTTATATTTTTGCCAGCGATGATATTACCACTATCTTGAGGAATAAGACCTGCAATAACTTTGATAAAAGTAGATTTACCCGTCCCATTGACACCAACAATACCTATTTTATCACCTGAAGATAGGCTGAAGTTTACATTTTCAAATAAGACTTTTTCTCCATAAGTTTTACATAAATTTTCTATTGTTAAAATCATAATAAAAACACACTCACTTTAAATGTTTTATTGTTTGTATATTATATCATAATTTATTTAGCTAAATAAAATTTTTAATTAAGTGAAAAAGAACAACATAGATACAATTTTTAGAAACATAAAACATTGATTTTATTTTTTATAAATATTATAATATTAAGCAAGAAAAGCGAAAACGTTTACAGATTTATTTGTATTGAATTTTGCAAAAAATCTTAGCATTTTTAATTTAGTTATTAATGCAAGAAGTTTTTTAATTCAAGGAGGATAAAAGATGATTTTATTTAACCAAGAAACAAAGACATTTCATTTAAAAACTTCTAAAACAAGTTATTTGATGAAAGTCTTAGAAACAGGGCATTTACTCCATCTTTATTGGGGGCGTCCTTTAAAATCTGAAAATCTTGATTATACTGTACGTAGAAAAGATTGGTTTAGCTTTGTTGCTAATACAGATAATATAGATGCTTTCCATTTAGAGTCTAAAGAACAAGAATATCCTGGATATGGTTCTACAGACTTACGTAGTCCTGCTATTGAACTTGAATTTGCTGATGGTACAAGTGCTACAGATTTTAGATATGTAGATTATAAAATTGTTGATGGCAAACCTGCATTAGAAGGTTTACCTGCAACATATGTGGAAGCAGATAAAGAAGCTCAAACTTTAATTATTACATTAACTGATAAAGTAAAAAATGTTGATGTAGAATTATCCTTTACTGTTTTTGAAGAATATAATGCTATCGCTCGTAGCGTTAAAGTAATAAATAAAAGTGCTGATGATGTAAAAATTCAACGTGTATTGAGTGCAAACGTTGATTTTAAAGATAGTAAATTTGAAATGATTCAGCTTTCTGGTTCTTGGGCTAGAGAACGTCATATCATTCGTACACCACTTCGCATCGGTGGACAATGTGTAGAAAGTCGTCGTGGTGCAAGTAGCCATGCGCAAAATCCATTTATGGCTCTTGTTCGTAAAGATGCTACTGAAACAAATGGCGATGTTTATGCTATGAGTTTAGTATATAGTGGTAACTTCTTAGCTAATACAGAAGTTGATATGTATAGCAAAGCTAGAATGCAAATTGGTATCAATCCATTTGATTTCACATGGTTATTAAAAGCTGGAGAAGAATTCCAAGCACCTGAAGCTGTACTTGTTTACTCTAACGAAGGTTTAACAGGTATGAGTCATACTTATCAGAATTTATATGGTAAACGCTTAATGCGTGGTGTATGGCGTGATAAAGCTCGTCCTGTTCTTATTAATAACTGGGAAGCAACATATTTTGATTTCAATGAAACTAAAATCAAAGAAATCGCTAAACAAGCTAGTGAATTCGGCATTGAATTATTCGTTTTAGATGACGGTTGGTTCGGTGAAAGAAATAATGATGACCGCTCTTTAGGTGATTGGTTCGTAAATGAAAATAAAATCCGTGGCGGTTTGAAAAAACTTGTTGATGAAATCAATGGTATGGGCATGAAATTTGGTTTATGGTTTGAACCAGAAATGGTATGTCCTATCAGTAAATTATATGAAGCACATCCTGATTGGTGTTTGCATATAGAAGGTCGTACACGTTCTACAGCACGTCGTCAGTTGATTTTAGACCTTTCTCGTAAAGAAGTTTGCGATTATATTATTAAATCTGTATCTGATGTACTTGCTAGTGCAAATATCGAATATGTAAAATGGGATATGAATCGTAATATGACAGAAATTGGTTCTGCTGTATTACCAGCAGAACGTCAACGCGAAGTAGCTCATCGTTATATGCTTGGTTTATATCATGTAATGGATGAAATTACTAGTCGTTTCCCTAATGTTTTATTTGAATCTTGCTCTGGTGGTGGCGGTCGTTTTGACCCAGGTATTTTATACTACATGCCACAAACTTGGACAAGTGATGATACTGATGCTATTGAACGTTTGAAAATTCAATATGGTACATCTATGGTTTATCCTAATGTTGCTATGGGTTGCCATGTTTCAGCAGTACCAAATCATCAGGTAGCTAGAATTACACCATTTGCTACTCGTGGTATTTCTGCAATGTGTGGTAATTTTGGTTATGAACTTGATTTAACAAAATTAACTGATGAAGAAAAAGCTCAAACTAAAGCTCAAGTAGCATTTTATAAAGAAGTTAGAGAACTTATCCAATTTGGTGATTTCTATAGAATTCAAAGTCCATTTGAAAATAATGAAACAGCATGGAGCTTTGTAGCTAAAGATAAATCAGAAGCAGTTGTAAGCTTCTTTAGAACTTTAGCAGTGCCAAATGATAATTTAGCAACTATTTGTGCTGTAGGTTTAGATGCTGATGCTATTTATGAAGATATGCGTACTGGTAAACTTTATGGCGGAGATGAATTAATGTATGTAGGCATTAATGTTCCAGATAAAGTTGTTGGTGGTATAGCTGAAGAAGGTAAAGAATTATTTGCAGGCATGCCAAGTCCTGTTATTGAAGGCGATTATGCTGCATTTATATGGCACTTCAAAAAAGTTAATAAATAATAAAATAAATTATATAAATGAATTTACTAGAGATTGAGATTTTATCAATCTCTAGTAAATAAAAGAGAAATGATTGAATATTTTTAATATTATTTTTATAGGCAAAAACTTTATTTTAAATAAAAATTTTATATTTTAGGAGAGAATTTATTATGTTTAACAAATCTACATTAACTATTACAACATCTGCTTTGGTTTTAATGAGTACGGGAGTAGCAGGAGCTGCTAGCAATCCATTTAGTGATGTTCCTCAAGATAGCTGGGCTTATGATGCAGTGGCAACACTTGCTGCTGATGGCGTATTTCCCAGATGGAACATACCAGGGCAATAAAACAATGACACGTTATGAAATGGCTCAGATTGTAGCTCGTGCTATGGCAAAAGAAGATTTACAAAAAGCAGATAA